>Ga0207416_1000196_pt1 | contig 112911 bp, 99 predicted proteins | sample PaiPotPPM11metaG_FD_184107 | JGI IMG/M metagenome (GOLD analysis project Ga0207416, IMG submission 184107) | Iron sulfur acid spring bacterial and archeal communities from Banff, Canada, to study Microbial Dark Matter (Phase II) - Paint Pots PPM... ... | reverse complement strand
CCTGTTTCAAAAAGGGGGCCGAGATTGTGAGTAGCGTGCGTTCGCGTCGAGAGTTCCTCAGAATAGCGGCGATCGCCGGAGCAGCGTTATCAATTCCAGCCGCCGCCGGTGCGGCTCCAGAGTTCAATAATCCACACCCACAAAACCGGTATTTTCCTGATGCAGCGGCGCCAGCGGCTTCGTACTCCATTCTCCGCTTTCGATAACTCGGTTTCTCCGGTTTGAGAGATTCAGCCGCTCCGATCTGAGAGATCCGGCCCTACCGCTACGCGCTGCTGACCGAACAGGGTGCGCGGATGGATCGTCATCTCGTCCGATTCTATCGCACCAGCGGCGCAGCCTTGCTGCTGAACACCAACGTCAAGCTGTGATCGGCCCCGACAGGTTCCGCCGTACGGGATTATTTGTCAAGCACCATCTCAACTACTCGCTGTTGACACTGTCACTGGTCACGATGGTTTCCACTCATCCGGCACCGGGAACCATTCCCAGAGCCGCCGCGCCGAGCCAGCAACGGTGGGAGTGGCCGCGTGGCCCTCGTTCACGAAAAGGGCGATCTCTTCGCCCGTTCGGTCCGCCGCTGAACGGCACCAGACGCCTGCGTATGTCTCCCCGTGGAGCCGTGCACCGATGGGCTGTGTAACGCCGTGCCCGACATGATCGGGGTACGTCGGCGGAAGGCCAATACCGTCGAGCCCTATATCTGAGAGAGCATCTACAAGTCTGTCCTGGTCCACGTCGAGGTCGTACAGGTCCGGTTGGTCGCTCTCGTCAAGTTCCCAGGGTTGGAACGGTGAACCGCGGTACCTGCGCCGAAGATTGGCGATCGCCACGGCTTCCGTGCACGACGTGTACAGGACAGGGAACGACCCTGGTGGGTTCCATCGTCCGCCCTCCCGCTGAGCGTGCGTGCCGTCCACAGCCGCTTGGTCAGGATCCCGCTGGGTAGCGTGGTGCGGCACGTAGCGGAAGACACGGCCGTTATGGCGCGGCCGCTGTTGGGGAGCCCACTTAGGCTGTTCGGTCGTCGGCAATGATACGCTCCACGTAGTCGGCGAACTGGTCTGCTTTTCCCGCGATGACGAGATCAATCGGACGTCGTCCGTGTAGGTCACCGGCAGGGCGTCTGAGGATGGAAGGCAGCAGGCCGGGCCTAAAATGTGATTCCAACCGACGCAAGTGCTCGAGTTGGACATCGATCGCTGCTCGGTTCTCAGGGGTTGCTCCTCCGCCAGCCTGCCACTTCCGAATGGCCTGAGGCCTTACGCGGAGTAGCTTCGCGAGTTCCACTTGGTTTAACCCAAAGCCACGTTGGAGGCGATCGAGTTTCCCGACGAGCTCGGGGCCTCCCTGTTCTTGTGCAAGATCGGCATCCACGAGGTGAGACACAAACGTCAACGCACGTAATGCACCCGTGGCGGAGATGGGTTCTCGACTCCGCCGGGCATGCGCCGGTGCAGGAAGGAGCCGCACATGTCTGCCGAAGTGCGTAGCTGTAGCGACCCGAAGCTGTTGCCCGACCTCGAGGGCTACGGCGTGACGGGCATCATCATCAACAAGCGCCCATCCTGAAGCTGGCGCCGTCACGATCGCTTGATGGAGTGTGATGAGGAAATACGGCGTCACCGCTTCTGCCGGGAGTTCCGCACACACTTCCCGGAGCGCTCGGTGCACAATGTCGAGGGCCATCTCTGTGTAGTTGTGCGCGATGCGGGTGCTCGCGCCGGCCAGCAACCGTCGGCAGGATACGCGGGCGACAGGACGCTGGTCAGACCACGCAAGAATATCCGCAACCGTGCCTTCCAGAAGCACACCCATGGTGAAAGCATAGCACGGGAGCAACTTACGAGCAACCCGATAGCAAACTTACAGCAAAAGTAAAGTATTCCGCCCGGAGCCAAGATTGCGAAGATATCGCCTATCTGAACGGAGCGGGATTGGCCGTTCTTGCCACGATAGGTTCCCGGCCGGATTGCCCGGTGCCACGGCTGGCCGTGTAATATGTGGTATGTCTACATTCGCATGTAGACAGACTGGAAATCCTTTGGTACAATCGCTTTGCCATATCCATTGCGCTTCGACTGGAGGATGGGAAATGGCGGCAAGGTCTCAACCGCAGTTGCAAAAATGGGCATGGTTGACTGTGAACCGTGCCTCGGTAACGCTGGACGGAACGCCATGCCTCGTCACAGTCACCACCGCATTGAACGATATCTCACAGCCCCCTGCACGAGGCGTCAGCGAATTGTTTTGCAAATTACCCCTCCTGCGCGAGGCGTTGTCATGGAGCACGGTCGTCCTGGCCCCGAAGGGCGGAACGGGTACTCAGTATGAGCTCGTAGGAGGAGTTTCTGAATATCAGCTGCTCCTGGCCGTTGGCCAACAGCATGAGGTGACAATTCGCGCACTGATTCTCGCGCAGCCCGTCCACGACGCTACATCTTTTCGACTCTGGGAAACCTGGGCGCGCTTACTCCTAACGTGGTCCCTCCTACAATCCCTCAAGACGAAAAGCGTGACACAGGATGCGGCCCCGAGACCATAAGTTCACCATTGAAGAATTACTCCTCCACCGACTGGAGTGGAAGCTTGGCACCACCACGATCGGTAGAGCCCTAAAGCTGAACCGCAAGACCCTTGGTCAAACCGTGCTGTTGCTATCGAACGGCGCACTCTATCGCTGCCTGAGGCGCCTTGGCTCTTCCAAGCGAAAATATTGTCGACGGCCCAGGCCCAAGCCAGCGCCTCAGGCGATTCCACTTTTCCCTAACCTGGCGAGCGGCAGCAACGGGACAGTGAGCTCAATTACAAGATCGCTAAGATCGGAGCGACGCAGTCGGTGACGAACGATATCCTAGACACCCTTCGGGGCGCCGCCGCCCTGTTGGCCCGTGAGGTTGCCCACCCTGACACCCTTGCGGTGACGGACACCGCGCTCGTACGACTGGTGACGCGCCTTCAGATTGGGTATCCGTCGAATACGGTCCAAATCGTCCTGTGGGCACACGCTGTCGCAGTCGACCTGCCGGCGCAACCTCCAGTTGACCGTGAAGGACAACCAGGCCTTCAAGAGGATGTCTGGCTCGAACGTTGCCACGCGACCCTTCATGCGCCCTTAAGCCGTTTGATCGTGCTCGCCGCACGGTACCTTGGAACGCCAGAGGTCATCGTGCAAGAAATTGACGCGTTAGAAGCAACGTTGGGATCCGCGCTCGCCAAATCGAAACCCCTGCTGCCTGACCCGCATACCGTTCCCATCGCGGCTCTCCACGGCGCGTTCTCACCCCGAGCGCGGCCCGTGCCCACTGCGGAGGCCATCGACCGTTACGGCAAGTACGCGCTGGTGATGCATTCTGAGTTGCGGCGGTTCGAACGCAATCACCAGCACCTCACACGGGCAAAATTGCTGCGGAACTTGTATGATTATGGAGTCCCGTTACGTCGACTGATTTCGTTCCTCTCCCCAGTGTCCGGCAGTGATCCCCGTCCCGATCTGCCCGAAGATGTCGTTCGAAGCGCGGTTGCGCGTCTTGCGCGATGGTACCGGGCGCAACGGGGGCCGGGGCGACAGCAACAGTACCACAACGCCACCATTCTGGCGCATACTCGTATGCTGAAAAATTTACTCGTCACCCACCGTGTGATTACCGAGGGTCCAAGTCGTCCTCCCCATGGAGGACCTCACGTCGGACTGTCACCGCTACGGCCAACGGTGATCGGCCCTCGGCAGCCCGCGCTCGTTCCGCGCCTCCTCGGTGATGACGACGGTGACGAGGATGATGCAGGCTCTACCGGCGTTCGGCGCGTGACGGTTACCCGCATGCCCCACGATGCGCTTGAGGACGGCGAGGCTCCCGGTGACTACGCTGTGGCGCGCCTGGTTCAGGATGACCCGGTGGATCCGTTCTGCGGGATCGTTCGGCTAGAACAGGCCCGGGCGGCACAAGCGAGAGCATTCGTCGGCTCCACGGCGACGTGCAGCGTCCTGCCCGACGAGTTGGTGACGTTAGCACGCAGTATCGCCGATCCGGTCTCTGCGGGCGCCACCTCGGTGGATCTCGCGATTGCGTTTCTGCTTACGCCTTCCATGTCTCTCGCGCGTCTGTTCGCGATGCGATGGAATGCGGGGGAGGCGGATGAGCAGTTCGCACTGGATCCCGAGGGCGTACTCATTTATCGCCTGCCGCCAGACAGTGTGGGGTATTATGGCAGGCCGCTGCCCGGCGGCTCGGAGCTGTACCTCCCGTCGTCGTCCGAGGTGCACATGCCGCTGCCGGTGGCGCATGCCCGTCTGGCGCAGGCGTTGTTCCGCGTGCGCGCACCACACAGCGTTTTGGTGTTTCCCGACCTGCGCAAGGAGGATGTCGATCGGGAAATCTCGCGGCGTCTCGGGCGCGAGGTAACGGCAGGCGAGGTTCGGGCCTCGGCCCTCCTGTGGCTTGGTGCGGCGGGCATGGAACGGGTCCACGCGATGTTCATGGGGGCGCCTGCGTTCGGGACGCGGTCGACAGGGTTCTATGTGCGTATGGAGATCGACCAGCTCGTCCAGGTGCGTGAGACGGCTTTTTCCAGTCTGGCGAAGCTCAGCGGGCTTGAAGTACCGCAGCCCTTCACGTCGTCCGTCAGATCGCGGGGGCCCGCCGCCGTAGGGACCCGACTCGACGTCCGAGTGGAGCACGTGGCGGCGTTCTCTCGCACGTTGCGAGAGCGGATCGCGAACCTCCGCGCCGCTCGCACAATCGATGAGTGCATCCGGGTCCATAATCTGATTACGAGCTACACCTACCACGGCTACCTCTGGGGCACCGCGGTACGGCCCCACCGCGACGGCCTGCCGGCCCGGGGGGACATCTGGCGCGATGCACGCGGGACGTTGATCCGCGTCGCGGATAAGAGCAACATCGTGTTCCGCGAGGCCCGGCTGAATACCGCGCACCCGACCGTGGCACACTTGCTGACCGAGATCGAGCGAGGCGGCGCGTTGATTTTGCCCCTGCTTCACACCCACCTCGGCGTGGACGTCGGCCACGTAGGGGGAGAGCCGTTTTTCTACATCGCCGGCCACCGGCTGGTCCCGGTCATCCCGGCGACGTTCCGCGAGGCGCTTCGACGGGAGGGACTGTTACCGCACTACCCCTTCCCGCTCAACGTGCCGCGGCACCACTGGCTCAGCCACGCGGTCTCGCACGGGACCGCGCTCGACGGCCTCGAGCCGGCAATGGGCCACTTGCACCTCGGCAATGAGGATCGTGCTTGGTATTCCCTCCAGCCTCTCACACGCAGCATGGCCACGTACCAGCGCATGGCCGGCGAGATACTCCGGCAGGTCGGCGTTGACCCTATCCGGTATCCGGAACTGAAAGTAACGCTATGAAAGACACGCTGTCCGTGGATCTCTTGAAGCTCCGCCTCAGTCAGATCGCAAAAACGGAAATCGCCCGCCACACCGAGAGCGATCGAAGCCTATACGAAGCGGCCCTGAGCGTGATTGAAACAGCAATCACACAAGGCGTGACACCGGTGGAGACGATTTCGCTTCCCTGGCGGTGCCCGCCGACGTTGCAACGTCAGATCTCCCGGGCGCTGGGAGCCAGCGAGCAGGGCGGCTCCCCCACCGTCCGGCGCACCGGACAGCGGTTGTGGGCCCTGTGGCGCGAGGCCGGCGTGGTTACCGGGACGCTCGGGAGCATCGAAACGCCGGTGCGTCCGTCGGTAGCCGATGTGACACGGCCGGGCTGGGAATTCGTTCCGTGCGTTGAACGGCTCCGCGGCTACCTCTACTCGGCGGATGCGCTGTGTTGCACACAGGCCACCCTTGAGGCCCAGGAAACGACGCTCGTGGCTCACGCCGTTGCCGCGCTCGCCGTGTCCGGCATTACGCCAGCATATCTACTCCCAAGCGTAGCGACAGTGCTGCCGTCAGATATCGACTGGAGCTCCGAATCAATCGTGCTCCGCCGATCACGGAAGCGCCGCCGGAACCGCCGGTATCGGCTTGCTGGATTAGCGATGCTCCACATGGGCCGGCTCGAGCGGTTCTATCGAACCACGGGGGCTCAGTTACGAACGCCAGGAGCGTCCGGCTGGCTCCCGCCACGCTGGCATCGAGCGGGAACACTCTCCGACGCTCTCCGCACGTTCGTACAGCAGGTGTGTCCCGAGGCGCGGGAACTGCCCTGGCGTGTGGCCTACGTTCTGGAGGCGTGTCGTTGTGTGACCGCACGCTCGCAACCGCCGCTGCTCGTCTCGTACCGGGCGGATCGGCTCGTGGTCGCTCAGGCCGACGCCGACCTACGCGCGCTTGGCATTCCTTTGCGGGGGGAGAACGCCCCCGAGCAAGGCGTTGGCGAGCCAGTCCCGGTGGCCGGAGTGGAGGCCGTAGCGACACCGCTGACGGATGAGGCGAGCCACCTTCTGCGCCAACTGCGAGCGCACACGGCGCTGACCCACAGGGAGGAGCGCGAGGCCCTGGCCGCCCAGCTCGATGGCCTGCTTAATCGCTATCCGGTCTCGGAAGTGCCCAGCAATGCCCACCTCGTCTGCGAGTTTGCGATTGACCTCCTGCGTCACGCCAATTCGAGTGCCACGGTCCGGAATACGCTCAATGGATTGTGGTTGATCGACGGGGCGACCGGTGAGATCCCGTTTGTGACGTTGAGCGCCGCGGAGCGCCACGACAGGTTAGTGGATCTTCTCCAGGGCTGCGTGTCACCCGGGGCCAGAGTGACGATGCGGAACCGCCTGCGCGCGTGGTGCGGATTCCTCCGTCGCCACAACTATATCGTGGAAGAACCGCGGTGGCGGGATCCGGAACTCGTGGCCAGTCAGGAGACGAATCCCCAGCCGGTGCTTCTGTTCGGTCAGGTCGAGCGATTGCTCGCCCGAGCTGAGATGGAAGCGCTTAAGGTGGCCATTCTCCTGGCTAGGTTTGGAGGACTGCGGCGCACCGAACTGTGCAGCCTGATGACCGGCGACGTCTTGCGCGGGCCGCTCGGACTCACGCGCATCGCCGTGTCGAAATCCGCTGCGGGCATACGGGTGCCGCCGCTCGCTCTCCTCATGCCGCCATCCGCCATGCACTGCGTGACGGCGTACCATGCGCGTCAGCTGCAAGCTGCGGGACCCTCAGCTCCGTGGCTGGTGACCGACGACAACGAGGCATGGACGCCCGATGAATTGGGCCGGGCATTTCAGCAAGTTGCAATGCATGCGCTTGGGGAGTCGTACGGGCTCCACACGCTGCGGCGCTCGTTTGCGTGCTGGCTCCTCGTGCAGGCGATGGCAGCCTTCGGATTGTGCAGGCCCGTTCATGAACGATCGAAACTGTGCAAGGAGTCCATGTCGCCGGAGGGGCTAAATCGAATTCGAAGGGTCTTCGGCGAGTTGACCGTGGCACGCAACCCCGAGGTCAGCGCATCCTGGGTCGTTGCAAGCCTCATGGGGCATTTGGCGCCGACGATCACCTATGGATATTACCTGGGGTCGGTGGAATGGATTCAGTATTTGTTTGAGGACACGGAAATGCGTGGTGCGCTGCAGGTCCACGAAGTGGCCACGCTGCTGGGGTTCGCAGGTCCGCGACAGATACAATATCTCGTTCCCCCGAAGCAGCGCCCAAACGGGCGCGTCCCACTCAACACCATCAAGAAACTATTGGTTGCCCGGCTCGCCTGAAACAGTGACAATGTGTCCGCGTGCTGGAGGAGAGAAACAATCCCGGCCGGATCGCGAAAATAGTTCAACGCGCGACGTGCCATAGTGTGGCGATCGGAACGCAGCGGGCGCCCGGCCTTGTTGCCGGTATGATCGCCGGTGCTGTTGCGCAGATCAGGGGTTCGTCCTGGTGGGTCGTGCCGAGTATCATCTCCCAGCGCGGTGATGTGGTGATTCACGCCTGAGCGTGTCAACGTTCGCGAGGCAGTCTCGCAACAAAGTCGCCAACGCGTGACACCCATTCTCGCTCCCAAGCTCTCTCAATCGTTGTCCCTTCAATCGATTCACGTGTCACGGCCGCAAGCCGGAGGAGAGCGTCAGCACACCGTTCCGCGACGTCGACAACCCGCACGAGTGCCTCCCCCGCGGGGATCTCGAATTCGGACGGCGCGGTGGCTAGGAGGAGTAAAGCGGCCAGCTCAGATATTTGCGGGCGAACTCGGACTATCGCCGATGTCAACGCGTCTTGATGAGCATAAATCTTCCGGGGATTTTCGGGCAGCGCGGCCCGCAGGCGGCTCAACAGCCAAACCGGGACGGGTGGACGGGTCGGTTCCCAAAGTCTTAGCCAAGCGATCAAAAGCGCGCCAGCGACGTGTTTCTGGTCATGATAGAAGAAGACACTTCGTAAGGCCGCTCGATCAGCGGGACTATCCGCTAGGTCAAGATCATGCAAGTGTGCGATTGTGAAGGCCATGGCATCCGGATCGGCAGCGATTTCGGGAAGGCCCACGGATGATAGGGAGGAAGCGAAGGCAGCCTCGCCTCCTGTTAGATTCTGCGGGGAGCCCTTGAATGCAGCATAAGCACGGATGACGTCGGTAAGCGTCACTGCAGCGTCTACACCGCGGGCCGCCGCAACGAGGTCCTGGTTCAAGGTGACGGAAAGTTGGATAGCTGTACCCGCGTCCCCCGGCTGCGACGGCAGGGCACGCCGGACAACATAATCCCGTAGCCAGTCCTCGACCACCTCGCGCATAGTGATGCCTCGTTCACGCGCGATCTGGCGGATGGCCGTGCGTACGGCCGGTGAGACCCGAAGTGATAGCCTACGCACCATGGTTCGGTTAATTCAGGATCGGTCAATCGTTCACCTTCACTGTATACATACGTATGTTGACAGATAGCAGTATCACGTGCTATCTTGTAGCCGCTCGCGCTGCACAGGGCTGAAAGGGAGGATTAGCGGATTCCCGCATCGCCATGGTTGTAGACGTCCCCGAACGATTGCTGACTGTCGAGGAAGTGGCGGCGTTCCTCAACGTGAAGATCGCGCGCGTCTACGAGGCGGTGCGGGACAGGCGCCTTCGGGCGAGAAGGGTAGGACGGCTCCTCCGGTTCTCGCGGCGCGATGTTGAAGAGTTTCTCGACCGAGGCACGACGACATAACCCACGATGGCCGAGCGCAAGCAATGACGCGGCGTAATCCCGGCGTCCGGCGCCGAGGCGTCAATTGGTACATCCGGTACTACGATCTGCGCGGACATCTCCGCGAGGAAAAGGTCGGCCCCAGCTATCACCGTGCCCTCCGGGCCCGGGCCATGCGCCTGGCCGACGTCGAAACAGGGCGATTCGGGCTGCGCCGCAGTCGAAAAGCGCTGACGTTCCGCGAATTCGTGGAAGGTCCCTGGCGGCAGGAGGTAATCATCGGTCTCAAACCGTCGACAAAGGACGGCTACGACTGGTGCCTCAAACATCTGTTGCCGGCGTTCGGAAATTGGCCACTCACCACCATCACCAGAGCCGCGGTCAAGACGTTCATCGCGAAAAAAGCGCGACAGCAGAAACAATCACGCTCAGTCAAGAATCCGAACCCGAACCGGCCCACCCTTTCCTACAAGAGTATTCGGAACATCGTCGCGTGTCTACGCGCCATCATGGAATCGGCGGCCATGGACTACGAACTCCTCCCGGGAAGCATCAACCCGCTCGCCGCCATCCTGCGCCGTCGGAATTTTCCGCCGGATCTCCGTCCGTGGGCGAAGAAGGACGAGGCCCGCGTTCTGGAACCGGAGGACTTCAAGCGGGCCATCTGCTATCTAGAGCCGCCGGTGCTCGACATGGTGCTCGTGAGCAGTCTCGCCGGCGTGCGGTGGGGCGAGCTCATCGGCATCGATGTGCACGAGGACGTGGATTTCCGGCGAAATAAGCTCAGCATTTCTAGGGCGCTCTACAAGCGCGTTCCCCAGACGCCCAAGACGCGGGAGAGCATACGCGAGATCGACATGTGTCCCACCGTCCGCCGCATTTTCAAGGAAAGACTCCGACAGAGTGGGCTGGCGTTTTCTGTCGACGGCCAGAAGCCGCTGCTGCAGGGACCCTGGATCAAGCGGCACTGGCTCAAAGCGCAGCGCGCGGCAGGGATCAAAAGACCGATCCGATGGCACGACTGCAGGCATCAGTTTGTCAGCCTGTTAATCGCGGCTGGGAAGCACCCGAAGTATATTTCAAGTCAAGCGGGCCACGCGGATCCCGGCTTCACGATGAAGCGCTATGGTCATTTGTTTGACACGATCAAGATCACGCCGATGGAATGGTGGGACGATCTGCTGTGGCCCGCCGGCTGCCCACATATTGCCCACAAAACAGACGGCAAGAGCCAGATTCAGACGGGGGAACAGCCGATCGATGAAAGCGCGCCAACGCCTGTAAACAAAGGCCGGCAGCAATAGACACGACTAGACGTACAGGTCGAAACAACTTTTTCGAATCCCATTTCCCGCTCCAGATCTGTCGAGTTCGTCCGCGCGTTGGCGTCGACGCCCAAATTGGCGGCCTTCAGGTGCAGGAGCGTCCCACGATTCAAGACCGCCAACAAGGCTAAATCGTTGGCTGCTGCGTAACTTCTGTTAGTACTACAACGAGACTTTCGGTTCACCGCCGTCTCCGTCGGCGACGCTCATGATGCGATCGGTAGGCTGCGTAGTTCGTGCGCTGAAGGCGATTGACCAGCGCGATGGCTGCGGCCAGATCGAGCGCGCGGCGTGGGAGCACGGCGTTGAGCAGCAGGCAGGCTTGCGGGACGGTGAGCACGGTTTTTTTAAGCCGTAGGCGCAGCCGCACGAGAAAGTGATGCGCCAGGATGACCAGGGTCTGGTGATGATGCCATCCGGCCCAGGTGCGTGTCTCGTAGTGATCCATCCCGAGCTCGCCTTTGCACTCCTGAAATGCGCGCTCGATGGGCCACCGCTGCCCGCTGACTCTGACCAACGTGTCCGGCCGCGTGCCGGCCGGGGCATTGCTGAGATAGTACTTTGTTTCCGGTCGCGCCCCCAACGTGCGGCGCAGGACCAGCCAGCTCTGCGGCCCGGGCACGCGCTGCCGGACCGGATAGATTCGCAGGAACGCAAACGCGGCGCGGATCACGCCTTTGGCGCCGTCTTTGATCACGTACGTGCGCCACGCGGTGCGAGGCAGGCGGCGCGCGACGTCGTCCACGCGCTGCGCGCGCGGGCCGCCGGGAGCCACGCCCGCATACTTGCGGGGCCGTCCGCGGCCGCGGCCCGGCGGCAGGACAATCGCCGGCCGCTGGCGCCAGACCCGCGTCAGGCAGGGCACTTCGGCAAGGTACCGCAACCGCGCCTGTTCCAACTGGGCCAAAAAGCCGGGGTTTTGCCCGAATCCGTCATCAAAGGTCACCCACCGATGGGCAGCACCGCTGGCAGGGTCGCGATCATCTCCCCGGCCAGTTCGGAGGCGGTGCGAAAATGGACATCCCGCGGGATCCGACACCGTCGCCGCCGCACGCGCGCGCCCGAGGTGAACCAGTCCTTCGGCAGATACAGCCGGCGGTCCAGCAACGTGTAGCCGTGCCGACTCGCGTAGGCCACAAACACGCCCGCTTGGCAGTTGGCGACCTTGCCCTGCGCCCCACAATACTGACGCGCCACCCCCACCGAGGCGCTGCCCTGCTTGGGGAAATCGCTGCCGTCCACGATCAAGACACCGTCCGGCTCGCCCAGCGTCTTGGCCACCAAGCGCTGGTGCGCCGCGAGAATCGCGCGATCGTCCCAGGCTCCCTCCCCGAGAAACTGTTGCATCGCCCGGACATTGCCTTCCGGCAGCGCCAGCGCCATCGGTTCCACGGACTTTCGGGGGAAATCGGCGAGCAATCCCTGCATGTATTGGAGGCCCCACCCGCGCTGCTCGCGACGCGCAAACAGCGGGCTGAAATACGCGTGGTACGCTCGAAACTCATCCAGCAGCCCCTCGACGTCCCGAGGGGCCAAATTGACGGGCGGAAGCGGGGATAGCGCCGTGCGGATCGTCCGCGCCATGGGTTCGACTCCTGCTGCGACGTGTGCTGCGATGATTGGGATCGTTGGCCCGAGTTTATCACGCCCCAAAGTCTCGTTGTAGTATTAGATGACGTGATAGAATCGAGGTGATTGTGGCGTCGTGCGCCTACATCACGCCGGACTCGCCTGAGGGCCTGCCACATGCACGAGGAAGAATGGATTAAAATACTTCCGGACGGCAGACGAGTGAAATTCACACACCGGGCGCTGCCGAAGGGTTGCGCGTTTATCACGGCGCAGACCGAAGGCAACAAGGTTGTCTACTCGATCGTCTTGACCGGCGGTAAAAACCTCCTGAGCCGTGAAGAAGTCGCAATGCAGTTCGAGGATGAGCTTTCGAAGAGGTAGCGGCCGCTAGCCGGCCGCCGCGATCTCGACGCCGTCGCCGGCCGTGCTCCCCCGCCCGATAGAGCGCCCGATCCGCCACCCGGCATGCCCTTATCGCCACCGCCTGCGGAACCCAAAGCGAGCAGTGTTGAACAGACACGAATCCCATAATCCGTTATGGTCACGTTATGGTGATGTGACGTCGACGGAGGTATAGACATGAACAAGGACCGGCTGAAGGGAAAGTGGCGGCAGGCGCGGGGCACCGTGAAAAAGCAGTTGGGCAATCTAACAGGCGACCGGCGCGAGCAGACCGAGGGCGACGCCGATCGGCTGATCGGAAAGGTGCAAGAGAAGTATGGCACTGCTCGTGAAAAGGTCGCAGCGACCTTCTCCAGTGTCAAGAAAGAAATGGCGAATCCCCCCCGGGCCATGTCGGCGCGAGAATAGGACGTAGGGGTGGATTTTCGGTCAATCCGCGCGAGGCGATCGCCGAATCCCCGGCAGGATGCGCCGTGTCGGCCCGACCGTCCGAAGCGGGCTGCTTCCCTGTTGTGAGGGGAGAGGCCGGCCACCGGTCGCGCGGTGACGATCTCGTTGGTGATCCCCACGGCACAAACCTCAAGCGCATGGAATAGAGACGGACGGCGGCGGTGCTCGGAAAACCGAGAAACGTCGCCGGACCCAATCAATATGTGCCGATGAACTAACGGACGCCCGCGGAAGAGGGCTGAAACGAATTCCCAGGCAGACGGACGTGGGTTCGAATCCCATTTCCCGCGCCAGAACCACGATCAAGGTCAATGAGTTTTTGCGCTTCTGCTTTTTGGTCTTCGAAGCCTCTCGTTCAGGGTCACGGCTGCTCGAATCAGCGTGCTGAAAGCCTTCTCGTCAATCTCGTCTCCATCATGGATGACTATGGCGCGGAAGACGTTGCCTTCGAGACCGTCGTTGAAGAGGCCGTTTGGGTCCTTGAGAGAAGCACCCTTGGCGAAGCTCAGCCTCAGGTGGTTCTTGTAGGTCTCGCCGGTGCAAATGATCCCGTCGTGAGACCATACCGGAACTCCAGCGGGGTTCGATGGCTTCTTCCATTTCCGCTGCTCGACCACTTCGGGGTCGGCTTGCTTGATCAGCGCGCGAAGCCGCGAGAGCGTCTTTCCCCGCCAATCGCCTCCGCGCGAGGCGCTCGCCTTGGCCATCAAGCCGGCCTGACGGACCCGTCGCTTTCGTTGTCGGGCGCAAGCTCGAGGAAGTCGGAGACGAGTCCAAGGCGGCCGATGAGACGCAAGGGTGCGGGCATCGTCTGAAGGCCGTTTCGCGCGGGCACGAGACGAGGCCGGTTCAGCCGAAACCTGCGTCCGTGCATTTCCATGACACCGCCGCCGGCGGCCAGGATATTGAGGACCCAGTCGCTCTCGCGGCCGTACGGGAGCCCGATCAGGTAGGCGCCGGCGCGCGAAAAGACATTTACGGGCGTGCGATATTGCCGGCCTGTCTTTCGCCCCACGTGTATGACAAAAGCGAAGGTCGGCAGATACGGTACCAGAAGGCCCAAGACGCGATTCGTCGCCCGACGGTTGAAGCGCGCTACCGCGCGCGGCAGAGTCATCGCTTCAATTGTTCCCCATCGATCGAGGGGCGGTCACTCCGTGCGGTGCTCGATGTTCCTCCGCCGCCCGCACCCCCCGGAACTTGACCAGCAGCAGGACATCGTACACCGCCTTCAGCGCGCCGCCGATGATCAGCGGCCAGCCAAAGGACGACAGGGTCAGCAAGTACCCCGCGAGGATCGGGCTCGCGGCGCTGGCGAGGCTGCGGGGCACGGCCGTGATGCTCGCCGCGGCGGGCCGCTCCTCCGGCGTCACCACGGCCATGACGTACGAGGTCCGCGTGGGCACATCCATCTGCGACAGCGCGTTCCGGGCGAGCAGCAAGACGATCGCCGTGGCGAGGTTCGGCGCAAAGGGAACCAGGATCAAGAAGATGTTGGACGGCAGGTGGGTGAACACCATCGTGTTGATCAGGCCGATCCGCTCGGAAACGGGCACGGCCACGAGAAACGACAGCGCGGCGCACACGCTGCTCCAGAAGAGAATCGAGGAGGCCGTCACGACGGAGAGATGAAACGCCTGAAAGAGCCACAGCGCGAGCAGCGATTGAACGAAGAATCCTCCTCCGAACGCATCGATGCTGAACAGCGCCGCGAGACTGTAGACGATGTGCTTCGATTGTCCCAGCGCGGGGCGCGCGACCGTCGCCGCCCGCGGCGCTTCGACGGCCGCCGACAGCGGGCGATAGAGCAGGAGCGCCACGAGACCGAGCGCGCCGTAGACCCAGAACGTGGACTGCACGGCGGCGAGGCGGCTGATTCCGAAGTGCGCCGCCGCCACGTCGGGTAACGACGCGGCCAGCGTCCCTACCGCCCCCAAGAGCGTTCCAACGAGACTGTACCGTGCGAAGAGCGCCGTCCGCCGCCGCGGGCTGACCGTCTCAGCCAGCACGGTGTGTTCGAGCGGCAGAAAGACACTCACGTCACCGGCGGATGGGTTCAGGGTGCCCACGAACGCGATCGCGAGAATCAACCAGTACTGGTGCGTGAGCGCGAAGCCCGCCCCCGTCGCCGCCATCAAGAGGCAGGCGGCATACAGCATCCGGCGGCGGGAGTACCGATGCGCGATCAGTCCCAATACGAGGGTCAGCAGAGCCGACCCGAGCAGCGTGCTGGTGATGATGGCGCCGATCGCCAGCGCGCTGAACCCGAGCCGCAGGAGGTAGATCGGCAGCAGCAAGGAGACAAACCCGTCCGCGAACGCCCGCACGCTCCGCCCGGCGAGCACCCGCAGAGCATCGGTTGAAAATCCCCGCGGCAAGGGCCGCCACCACTCGTCTCCTGTCACCGCTCTCCGTCCTGAGACTACGTCTCCTCGTACACATCCGCGCGGCAGCTGTTCGGGAGGAACACGTAGAAGAACTGCCGGGGGCGGTCAAAGGCGGTGGTGTGCGCACCGCGTTCGGTTGGAAGCTCCTCCGCAAGCCGCATGTCTTCGGTCTCGATGACGTCGACGACCCCGGGCTGTCCGATCGCAACGTACAGGCGCGATCGATCCGGGTTATACCAAATCGCGTCGGGCTCCCCGGCGATCGCGACGGCGGCCAGCTCCCGGCCGGTCGTCAGGTCGACCGCGAGTACCTTGCCCCCGTCGCAGGCAACAAACGCGCGGCCGCGTTCCGGGTCGAGATCGAGTCCGTGAGGGCCGGCCGATGACGCCGGCCAGCTGCCCTGCACTGCCGCCGTCTCCGCGCCCAGAAGGGCGACGCATGCCGGGTCGCGGATGTTGACGAGAAATCGATCGGCGCCGGCATCGTAGACGCACCAGCGCGGTCTTCCCGGCAACGCCGTGTCGGCGACGACGACCCCCGCGTACGGGTCCACAAGCCTGGCGCGAAAACCCTGGACGTCGGCAACCAGGAGCCGCTTTCGGCGTGAATCCCAGGCCAGACCGTTCGGCTTCGGTCCCACGACCACTTCCCGGACCACGTCCCCTGACACCGCCTCGATGACAAGAACCTTTCCCGCGGCGCGGGCCGCCGCGAAGATGAGCCGCTCCTCCTGGACGCACAGCACGCCGCTTGCTTCCGGGCAGCCAGGAATCGTACTGCTGTGAACGCCGCGCTCGCCGTCGATGACTTCCACGGTCCCGGCGGCGGTGTGTGCGACGAACACCCGCCCCGACCGGAGATGCACGTCCCCGTGGTCAAAGCCGCCGCCGGCAGGATGGGCCGGCAGCGGAATTGACCGGACCGGGAGCAGCGTCACCGCCGGCCCGCCCCTTCACGGACCTGCTGCTGGCACCACGCGTACAAGGCGTCGTACAACGGCGTCTCCAGCCGGATCTTTTCGTGATCGTTATCCCCGTGCACCAACGCGAAGCCGTGGGCGATCGCCATGAGGCCCGCGGCCTCCGGCACGATGTCGATGTCCGCGGCGACATCCGCACCGTGGACGATCTTGGCCAGCTTCTGCAGGGCCGGATCAGTGAGATTGTATTTGACCATGATCGACTCGAAGCTGCACCGGCCGTCGACATGGCCCAGTTCCACACCCTTCACGTCGTAGGGAATGGCCTTCTCCCGCTCGGCCGCGGCCTGCACGTCCTCCACGGGCACGTAAATGAACACGGCATCCTTGTCCACGAACTTTCGGATGAGCCATGGACACGCGATCCGGTCGACGTTCGCATTCTTACGGGTGACCCCGCGATCCCAAGGACGAGGGCGAGGCGCGGGAGCTACTGGCGAAACTCAGGCGGGAGCACGGGGAGATCGCGCGGACCGACTTCTTCGATTCTCCCGCGGGAGCGCAGGTCGCCTCACGGCTGGCCGGGATCGAAGAGAAGCTCTCTCCGGCCCGGCCGGATGAGCCGCCGGTAGCCCCTGCCGCGCTCTCAGCCTACCGGAACCGGAAGTGGGTCACGCGGCCCAGCCCGCACGTCGACAGGCTGGCGTGTGCCTGGTTGATCCGGCGGTTCATCAATCCGGGCGCCGTGATCCGTTACTCTGATGCGCCGCTCGACGACGAGATCGCTTTTGACATGAGCCGGGGCCCGTTCAGCCACCACGGCAACCTGTGCACGTTTGAGACGATGGCCAGGGCCTTCGGGCTGAGCGATCCCGCGGTGGACGCGATCGCGGAGATCGTCCACGAGATCGACCTGCGCGACGGCCGGTACGCCCGCCCCGAGGCGCCGGGGATTGATGCGGTTCTCCGCGGCTGGATGGCGCGCCCGGATAGCGAGCGCGAGATTCACGGCGTCGCCCTGATCGACGGGCTCTATGCGTCGCTACGCCAAACAGGCGTTCGAAAGGGCGCGGAAAAACGCCCGGGCTCCACCCGGCGGCCCGCCTGATCCACGGGTTCGGGAATGGTCAAGATCAGTCGCTTTTGCCGCAAAACTACGTGGTCCGCCCGATGGGCGCCCCAGGAGGCCACGCCCATAGTGTGATATGAGAGGTACTCGGATCATGGGATCGAGGCTCCGCGCGAGATGAGAAGGATTCACGGATCGCCGGCGCGAGGCGTGATAAGGCCGGCGCGGACGAGGCATGCCCGACCGAGCCTCCCCCGGCCTATCAGTGGCATTCCGCCTGCGCCCGCCGTCCCGGTCTTGGATGGCGATCCCGTTCGCGGTGGCGCCGCGCGGACAAACGGCGCCGAGCGCCCCCAGATTGACCTGAGAGAAGAGGAACGGCGCCCGCGGCAGCAGCAAGTGGGCCACAAACTCGCCGCGCTCCATACGGCGGCGCTCGACGCCGCGACCGACGCGATCGTCATCACCGACGCCCGCGGTACGATCCTCTGGGTCAGCGAGGCCTTTCGCCGGCTGACCGGTTACCGGACCGACGAGGCCGTCGGGCGAAATGCGCGGTTCCTCGAGTCAGGCCCGCAGCCCCCGGAATTCTACCAAGCGCTTTGGGACACGATTCTCTCCGGCCGGCCATGGCGCGGCGAACTCGTCAGCCGGCGCAAGGACGGCACGCTCTACAACGAAGAAATGGCGGTCACGCCGGTGCCGGGCCGGGGACACCGCCCGAGCTACTTGGTCGCCATCAAGCGAGACATCACGGAGCAAAAGCGGCGCGACCGCAGCAACCTGTGGCTCGCGCGGGCCGTGGACCACAGTTCGGACATGATCGGAGTGACCGACCTTCAAGGCCGCTACGTCGTCGTCAACCCCGCATTCTTCCGGGTGCTGGGCTATACGACCGAAGAGCTGCTCGGCACTTCGTTCAAGCAGCTATTGTCGCCGAACAACAGCGCCAAGGTATTGGAGGAGATCGCCGCGCGGAGGTTCCAGGACGGCGGATGGGCCGGCGAGTGCCTGGCGCTTCGGCGAGATGGGACAGACTGCCAGATAGAGCTGAGCGTCGGCCCCGTCAAAGGGTCTGAGGGCGATGTCATTGGCGCATTCGGCATCGCCCGGGACCTCAGCCAGGAAAAGGTCACCAAAATGGAGCTCCAGCGAAGCGAAGAGCAGTTCCGTCAGCTGGCGGAACATATTCGCGACGTGTTCTTCGTCTGCGCGCTGGATCCCGTTCGCATCACGTATTTCAGCCCCGCCTACGAGAAGGTCTGGGGCCGACCACGCCAGGAGGCGTATGACCGCTTAGAGGCGTGGATCGAGTCCGTCCATCCGGAGGACCGCGATTACGTCGGTCGCGTCTTTGCGCGCGCCATACGGGGCGAAGCCACCGTAATGGAGTACCGGATCGTCCGGCCCGGCGGCGAGGTTCGCTGGATCAAAGCCCGCAGCTTTCCGGTCCAGGACACGGCCGGCGCCCTTTACCGCGTGGTTGGACTCGGAGAGGACATCACGGATCAAAAGCACGGGCAGCAGGCGTTGGAGGAGGGACTCGCGCGGACGCAGGAGGCCCACGAGCGGTTGGCCGCCGCACTGCGAAGGGCGGAGTCGCAGGCGCGGGACACGGCCATGTTGACGGAGATCATCGACGTCGTGCAGGCCTGCCCGACTGTTGACGAAGCATACACGGTCACCGGCAGCATGCTCGCCAAGTTCTTCGCGGCACAGCCGGGGGCGCTGGGCGTGACGAAATCGTCCCGGAACATCGTCGAGGTCGTCGCGGCCTGGGGCGATCGAGCCATCACGGCGACGACGTTTGGGCCGGATGATTGCTGGGCCCTCCGGCGCGGCAAGCTTCACGTGATACACGACGCGAGCGACGCAACGCGCTGCGGTCACTTCAGCGACGGTCTGGCGGGCGGCGCGATTTGCGTGCCGCTCGCGGCGCACGGTGAGACCCTGGGGGTATTGTGCGTGGGGCGTTCGCCCGACGCGGCGGGGGCGGCAACCGCGGGGCCGCAGGACGGGCACGACGCCGACGTTCGGCGAGTCGCGCTCGTGGCGGAGCGGCTCTCGCTGACGCTGGCCAATGTGCAGCTCCGTGAGGCCCTCAAGCGACAGTCCATCCGCGATCCGCTCACGGGGTTGTTCAACCGCCGGTTCATGGAAGAGTCACTGGAGCGGGAGCTGCAGCGGGCCGTGCGGAGCCGCGAGCCGGTCACGCTGCTCATGCTCGATCTCGACCACTTCAAGAAGTTCAACGACACGTACGGGCACCCGGCGGGCGACGCGTTGTTGCGGACCTTCGGCCAATTCCTGGCCCAGCGGGTCCGGGGCCATGACCTGGCGTGCCGCTACGGAGGAGAGGAGTTTCTCATTATCCTTGCCGGCACGTCCGCCGAGGACGCCCGGGCGCGCGCGGACGCCTTGCGCGCGGAGTCCAGGGAACTTGGCGTGCGGCGCGCCGAGCAGGTCCTCGGCGGGGTCACATTTTCTGTGGGAGTCGCCACCTATCCGACGCACGGCGACAATCGGGAGAGATTGATCGCCGCCGCCGATCAGGCGCTCTACCGCGCCAAGGCCGAGGGACGTGATCGCGTGGTGATTGCCGAGCCCGTACTCCGTTCGGCCGTGAATCCCCCGACACCGATCGCCTGAACGCGCGGCTACCCCAAGTGAACGGCTAACCGCTACCGCGGCTTCCCGCGCAGCGGCGGAGGCACCACCTCGTCGGGGATCGGGCACACGTAGCCGTTCCCGCCGACGCGCTCCTTGAGTTCGGCTTTAGCGCGCTGCAGGAGGGCCGGGTCGCGGATCGCGTCGAGCGCGGTCGCCGCCATCACCTTCGCCGCGTGCACCATGCCCTTGTGGGCGGCGGGCGCCGTGCCCTGTGCCACGAGCTGCCAGGAATGGCCCGGCGTCCCCACCGCGAAGCAGGCGCCCCACATCTGCACGGTCGGGACGATCCAGCTGACGTCGCCCACGTCGGTCGAACCGCCGATGAGACGCGGCGTGGGATCGAGCGGCACCGGCGCGCCGTAGAGCACGGACGACGCGGCCTCCGGCGCTCCGTACATCTCGATGCTGTGCGCGACGTCCTCCGGCGTCAGCGTCGTCCGGATCTGCTCGGCAAAGGCCGCATCCCGCGCGTCGAACGGCACCGGCCCGATGCGGGTCAGATTTTCGTACATCGCCTCGGCCAGCGCCATGTTGGGAACGATGTTCGAGCAGGCCTTGTCGATCTCGAACTCGACTTCCGTCTCGGTCATGAGGGCCGCGCCGTCGGCGATCTTCCGCACGCGGTCGAACAGCTTCCGGGCCTGCGCGACCTCCGGCGCCCGGATCAGGTACAATACCTCGGCCCGCGGCTGCACGACGTTGGGCGACACGCCGCCGGCGTCGGTGATCGAGTAGTGGACGCGCGCCGCCGACGGCATGTGCTCGCGCATGAAGTTCACGCCGATGTTCATCAGCTCCACCGCGTCGAGCGCGCTGCGCCCGAGGTGCGGCGCGCCGGCCGCGTGCGAGGCGCGTCCGGTGAACCGCCAGTACACCTGGAAGTTGGCGAGTGAGCTCCGCGACATGACGCTCGCGAAGCAGCCGGGGTGCCAGGAGACCGCGGCGTCCAGGTCGTCGAACGCGCCGGCGCGCGCCATGAACGTCTTGCCGGAGCCGCCCTCCTCCGCGGGGCAGCCGTAGAACCGGACCGTGCCTTTGACGCCGGTGGCCATCAGGTAGTTGCGCAGGGCGACCGCGGCGAGCGCGGCCCCCGCGCCGAGCAGGTTGTGGCCGCAGCCGTGGCCGATCGCGCCGGGCGTGGGTGTCCGCGGCAGCGCCACCCCGGCATCCTGGCTCAACCCGGCCAGTCCGTCGTACTCGCCGAGGAACCCGATCACCGGACCGCCCGTGCCCGACTCCGCGACGAAGGCGGTGTCCATGCCGGCGACGTCGCGGGTCACGCGGAAGCCCTCTTCCTGCAACGCGCCGACGTGGGCGGCCGCGGACTGGTGCTCCTTGAACCGGATCTCGGCGAGCCGCCAAATTTCGTCCGCCAGCGCGACGAACGTCTCGCGCTTGGCGTCGACCTGCCGGACGATCTCCTCAACCGTGACCACAGCGGCCACTCCCCTCGTTGCAGTCGGCGCGGATGGCTCTTCGGCGGCGCGGTGGCCAATTTCCTCGACGCCGCGGCGAAACGGCGAGGAATGGCCGCCGACCTCTCGAAAATGGCGCCATGATAATATCCCGCGCGACCCCGAGGTTAAAATCTCGGGCGGCCGCCGCCGTCCTGGCGATCTGTCTCGGCCTCGTCCTCGCCGCGACGGCGTTCGCGGACCCCAACGTTTTGTGGAACATCGTGCACACCAAGTGCGTCCCGAACGAGCAGCAGCACGGCAACCCGGCGCCGTGCCGCCTCGTGGATTTGAGCAGCGGCGAGCAGAACGGCTACGTCGTGCTCAAGGACCTGGTCGGGGCGACGCAGTTTCTCCTCATTCCGACCGCCCGCGTCACGGGCATCGAGAGTCCCCTGCTCCTGGCGCCCGGCGCGCCGAACTATTTCGCGTACGCCTGGCGGTCGCGCGCGTACGTCGGCGGGATTTTGAAGAAGACGCTGCCCCGAGAGGACGTCTCGCTCGCCATCAACTCGGTGACCGGCCGGTCGCAGAATCAACTGCACATCCACATCGACTGCGTCCGCGGTGACGTCCGCGCCATCCTCAAGCAGGCGCAATCGATCATCGGCGATCACTGGGGGGCCGTCGGTGCGCCGCTCGCGGGGCACACGTACCTCGCCATGAAGGTGGCCGGCGCCGACCTCGACCAGGTCAACCCCTTCACGCTCCTGGCCGACGGCGTGCCCGGCGCTCGAGCGGATATGGGACACCACACGCTGGTCGTCGTGGGCGCCACTCTCTCCGACGGCCGTCCGGGGTTCATCCTTCTCGACGACCACACGAATCCGGCCGCCGGCGACGATGCGAGCGGCGAGGAACTTCAGGATCACGCCTGCGCCATCGCCAAGTAGCCCAGGACCGGGCATGACCGGCGCGCGGCAGGCGTGGGACCGGGAGGCCGACGTCGTCGTCGTCGGGTCAGGCGCGGCGGGCCTGTCGGCCGCCCTCGCCGCCGCCGCGGGAGGCGCCCGGGTGCTCGTGCTCGAGAAAGCGCCCGTGCTCGGCGGGACGACCGCCATGTCGGGGGCCGGGACGTGGATCCCCGCGAACCGTCACATGCTCGCCGCGGGCCTGGCCGACTCGGAAGACGACGTCCTCACGTATCTTCGCGCCGTCGCGCCGGAGGGCTGGCGAGACGTCGAAGAACCCCTCTGGCGGGCGTTCGCCGGTGCGGCGGCCGAGGCGCTCGCCTTCATCGAAACCCACACGCCGCTCGAGTTCGAGCTCGTGCATCATCCCGATCCGTACGCGGAAGCGCCGGGAGGCAAGGCACACGGCCGGATGCTGTCGCCGCGGCCGATCAGCCGCAACATTCTCGGGCCGTGGAGCGATCGCATCCGGCCGTTTACGGCGGGCCAGCTCTTCACCTACCAAGAGATGGTCGTGGGGCCCGTACTGTCCCGTCCGGTCGGGACTCTATTGCGGATGGCGCCGGCGCTCGTCTACCGCTGGCTCACCCGCCGCGCCGGCATGGGGAACGCGCTGGCGACCGGACTCGTCAAGGGCTGCCTCGATCACGGCGTCGAGATCGTCGCCGAGACCCGCGCGCAGCGCCTCGCGACCGACGGCGGCGAGGGCCGCCCGGAGAGAGTGGCTGGGGTCGAAGCGGTCCGCCGCGGCCGGCCGTTCACCGTGCGGGCGCGACGGGGCGTGGTGCTGGCGACAGGCGGCTTCGAGTGGGACCCGGACCTCCGAGCCCGCTACTTCCCCGGGGAGGTCGGCCTCATCGGCAGCCCGCGGACGAACACGGGCGACGGCCACCGGATGGCGGCGGCGGCCGGCGCCAAGCTCGACCGGATGGACCAGGCGCTCATCTACTGCTGCCTGCCGATCAAGTACGAAGGCCACCGTCACGCGGTGCCGATTACCGACGTCTACGCGCCGCACTGCATCCTCGTGAACCGCTCCGGCCGGCGCTTCTTAAATGAAGGCAGACCCAATCTCGGCGTGGCCATCGACGAGCGGGACCCGGTGACCGGGCTGCCGGTCCATCTGCCGGCGTGGCGGATTTTCGACGCGCAGTTCGCGCGAAAGAATCCGACGGTCATGCTGCTCGGCCGGATGGATCGCGGATGGCTCCGCAGGGCCGGCAGCATCGCGGAACTTACCGGCACGATCGGCCTCAACCCGGACGCGCTCACAGAGACGGTCGAACGATTCAACCGGTTCGCCCGCACCGGCGGGGACGAGGACTTCCATCGCGGCGAGACCGCCTGGGAGAAATTCAACACGCCGGACCCCGGTCCAGAGGCGGGCGGGAACGGCGCGCTCGGCACGATCAGGATCCCCCCGTTCTACGCCGCGCCGTACGACCGCGCCATCCTGGCCACCAAAGGCGGCCCGCGCACCAACGGACGCGGGCAGGTCCTCCGCGAGGACGGCACCGTCATCGAAGGCCTCTACTGCGCGGGCGTGGCCATGGCCAACCCGATCGGCTCGAAGGCCGTCGGCGCCGGCAGTACGATCGGACCCTGCCTGACCTGGGGGTACATCTGCGGCCGCGACCTCGCCGCGGAACACTTCGCGCCCGTGGGCGCCGCCGCGTCCACCGCGCCGTTCCAGACCGGTATCTGAAGGGAGGCGAGCTCCGTGCTCATCGTCGACAGCCATCTCGATCTCGCGCTCAACGCGCTCCAGGGCAATCGCGACCTGCTGGAATCAGCGTACACGGTCCGCGTGCTGGAACGGTCGATGCGGGGCCCGGGGCGCGCCCAGGGCACCGTCGGGTTTCCGGAGATGCGCCGCGGCCGGATCGCGCTGTGCATCACCACCGTGCTCGCACGCTCCACCGGCCGCCCGGAGCCGCACATCGACTACCCGACGCCCGCACAGGCGCACGGGATCGCGAAGGGGCACCTCGCCTATTACCACGCCCTGGAGCGTCAGGGGCACCTCCGCATCGTGCGCGACGCGGCGCAGCTCGACGCGCACATGGCCGAATGGAGCGACTGGGATGCCCGCCATCCCGGCGATGAAGACGGCGCGACGCCCCCGCTCGGCGCGGTCATCACCATGGAGAGCGCGGACCCGGTGCTCGAACCGGCGACGCTCCGCGAGTGGTGGGACGGCGGCCTGCGTCTGCTGGGCCCGGCGCACTTCGGTCCGGGCAGGTACGCGGGCGGAACGGGCTGCGAAGACGGATTGACCGATCTCGGCCCCGCGCTGCTGGCCGAGATGGCGCGCCTCGCGATCGCACTCGACGTCTCGCACTTCTCGGACCGCGCGTTCTGGGAGGCGCTCTCCGCGTACGACGGCCCGGTGCACGCGAGCCACAACAACTGCCGGGCGCTGAATCCCCACCAGCGCCAGCTGACCGATGAACAGATCCGCGCCGTCGTGGAGCGAGGCGGGGTCATCGGCATCGTCCCCGGCTGCTGGCAGCTCAAACCCGGCTGGCGGAACGGCGACAGCAATGAGAGCGTGAGCCTCGCGGACGTCGTGCCGCACATCGACCGCATCTGCGACATCGCGGGCAGCAGCCGTCACGTGGGCATCGGCAGCGACCTGGACGGCGGGGTGGGCCGCGAGGGGTTCGCGCACGACCTGGACACCATCGCGGATCTGCAGAAGATCGCGGACCTGCTCGCCGGCCGCGGGTACGGCGCCGCCGACGTGGCGGCGATCATGCACGGCAACTGGTGCGGGTTCCTCCGGCGCGCGTGGAACGGCGCCGCGGAACGCCGCTAGCCCGGGAGGCGCACATGCCCACGGTTGTGTACGTCGCCAACGCGGACAGCCGCGAGATCTACGTCGCGCATCTCGACAACGCGACCGGTGCGGTCAACGTGATCCAGAAAGCGCCGGTGCCGGGCGTGGTCATGCCGCTCGCGATCCGCCCCGACCGGAAGTTCCTCTACGCCTGCCTCCGCTCGGAGCCGTTCTCGGCCGCGACCCTCCGGATCGATCAGGCGACCGGTGCGCTGAGCCTGCTCGCGACCGCGCCGCTGCCGGACAACATGGCGTACATCGCCACCGACAGGACGGGACGGTTTCTTTTCGGCGCGTCGTACTCCGGTGACAAGATCTCGGTCAACCCCATCGGCCGCGACGGCCTCGTGGGGGCGGCGCCCGTCCAAGTCTTGGCCACGGATCGCCATCCCCATTCCATCATGACCGGCCCGTCGAACACCCACCTCTTCGTGCCGTGCCTCGGCGGCGACGTGATCTTGCAGTACACCTTCGACCCGACGACGGGACGCGTCGCGCCGAACACGCCGCCCGCCGCGGAGGCGAAGAAGAAGGCCGGACCGCGCCATCTCATGTTCCATCCCGATCGCCGGTTCGCGTACTGCACGAACGAGCTCGACGCGACGATCGGGGCCTACCGGTTCGACGAGGCGGCGGGGACGCTCTCGCCGATCGGCGCACAAAGCCTGCTGCCGTCCGGCCATCAGGGCAGCGCGCCGTTCGCGGCGGCGGATCTTCACGCGACGCCCGACGGCCGCTACGTCTACGCGTCCGAACGGGCGTCGAACACCCTCTCCGGCTTCCGGATCGATCTCGAGACCGGGGCGCTCTCGCCGGCGGGCAACGTCCCGACGGAGGACAAACCGCGCGGCTTCAATGTCGACCCGCGGGGGCGGCATCTTCTCGCCGTCGGACAGGCCTCGAACCACATGACGTGCTACGCGATCGCCCCGGACACCGGCGCGCTCGCGCCGCGGCACCGGTATCCCATGGGCGAGAACCCCAACTGGGTTGAGATCGTCGATCTTCCATAAAGGACCGCGTACACCAAGGCGGAAGTGTTGCGTGCCGTAGCGCGATGATTCGGGAGGAGGACGTTCCCTGATGCATACCCCTTCGTGGTTGAATGCTCCAACGAGCCGCCGGCGGCTGCTGCGCGGCGCGGCGGCGGCCGGGCTCGCGTGGCCGGCGCTTCGCGGGACGGCCGCGCTCCTCGATCCGATGGCCGCGTCCGCGGCGGCGCCGATCACGCTCCAGTATCCGAGCTGGATGTTCAGCGAGCCGGCGACCGGCAAGTACTTCCGGGACCTGAGCGCGGCGTACAATCAGGCCCACCCGAACTTCCGGGTGGACCTCGTCCAGCTGCCCGCCGGGCAGTACGTCGAGAAGATCTTCACGGAGATCCAGAGCGGCCAAGTGCCGGACATTCTGCCGCTGTTCACGACGCAGATGCCGCAGTATATGCACCTGGATCTCCTGGAGCCGCTCGACCCCTGGCTCGAGAAGGCGCCCTTCAAGAACAAGCTGGTGCTGCTGCAGAAGTTCGCGCAGAAGAACGGCAAGAACTACGGCATCCCGCTGACCGCCTCGCCGCAGGGCCTGCTGTACAATCAGCTGCTGCTGGAAAAGGCGAAGGTCGACATCCCCAAGACGCTCGACGACCTGTACGGCGCCGCCGACAAGATCTACAAGGCGACCGGAGTGTTCGGCTTCGGGGTGCACACGGACACCTCCACGATGCTCCTCGCCTACGTCTCCTGCATGCAGTGGGTGCTCGGCAACGGGAGCGACTTCAGCAGGACCGACGGGGCGATCACGTGCAACGCGCCGAAGACCGTCGAAGGCTTCCAGCAGATGATGCGGTTCGTCAACGCGCCGTTCGCTCCGAAGGGCCTCGGCTGGTACCAGCTGCGCACGATGTTCGCCGAGGGCAAGCTCGCAATGCTGTTCGACGGCCCGTGGGACCTCGGACAGGTGAAGGCCGTCAACGCGAGCCTCTATCCCCACATCGGCATGACGCCCTGTCCCACGCCGACCCACGCCGCGATCACCGGCGGGGCATTCTACACGATTCTCAAGAAGCAGGCGAACAAGCAGGCGGTCTGGGACTACATCGCGCTGGCCACGAGCGACGAGTGGCAGCAGCGGTGGATCGAGGTCGAAGTCCAGGTCCCGGGCACGACGCTCCAGCCGACCGCGGCCTTCCTTCGGACGAACCCCGGCTACCGGTTCGTGACCGAGATGGCCGCGAAGTACGCCACGGGGTTCGGCTACCTGCCGCCGGGCTACGAACGGGTCGCGACGACGCTGCAGACCAAGGTCATCGACCACGTCGGCGACATCTGGTCCGGCGCGAAGCCTCCGAAGGCCGCGATGGACGAATGTCAGAAGGAGCTCGAGGCGTGGGCCAAGTCGCTGCCGCCGGGTGAGCGCAGTTAGACGCCGCTCGTGAGGCGCGAGCGGAGGATCTTCGCCGTTGGGCTGATGGCGCCCACAGCGCTGTGGATGCTCTTTGTCCTCGTCTACCCGGTCTACGTCACGATCCGCAACAGCCTCCACAACGTCGGGGCGGGCTTCGACCCGCACCCGGCGTTCGTCGGTCTGCGCAACTACGCGGCGCTCGTAGACGATCCGATCTTCTGGCACTCCGTCCGGGTCACCGCGCTGTTCACGCTCGGCAACCTGGCGGGCTCGTTTGGGCTCGGCCTGCTGACGGCCATGCTCCTGCACGAACGGTTTCGCGGACGGGCGCTCGCGCGCACGGTGCTGCTGCTGCCGTGGGCCCTGCCGCAGGTCGCGGCGGTCGTGGTGTGGCGGTGGCTCCTGCAAGTCCAGTACGGCGCCGTGAACTACATCCTCTGGCGCGCGCACCTGGTCGCGACGCCGTCGATCCAGTGGCTGGTCCGGCCGAACCTCGGCCTCTACGCGGTGCTGATGGTCGCGGTGTGGTGGCAGTACCCGATCGCCACGACGTTTCTGCAGGCGGGGATGGAATCGATCCCCGTGGACCTGTACGAGGCGGCGGGCATCGACGGCGCCACCCCGTGGCAGCGGTTCCGGCACATCACGTGGCCCGGCCTGAGCCACGTGCGCAACGTCCTTCTGCTGCTGCTCCTGTTCTGGTCGCTGGGCCAGGTCATCATCATCTGGACGATGACGGCCGGCGGGCCGGCCCGCGCGACGCAGACGCTCGCGATCCTCGTCTACCAGCGCGCCTTCTCGGATTTCCAGTTCGGCAGCGCGGCGGCGCTCGCGACGATCGTCCTCACCGTCGCCCTCGGCATCGGCCTCGTCTATTACCGCCTGACGCTGCTGGCGCCGCGCGAGGCCTAGGCATGGCGGCGTGGCGGTGGCTCCGGCCGGCGCTCTTCTACGCGGGGACGGTGTTCGTGTGCGTCGTCGTGGGCTTCCCGATCTACTGGATGGTCGTGAGCGCGCTCGAGCCGGGCAACCTGTTCAACTTCCCGCCGCGGTTCTTCCCACTGCATCCGGCGTGGGGCAACTTCGTCCACATCTTCACGGTGAATCCGCTCGGACGCTGGCTCGCCAACAGCCTGTTCGTCGCGACGGGCACCATGATCTGCTCGCTTGCGCTCGGCATGCACGCGGCGTACGGGCTGTCGCGCTTCCGCAGCCGGCCCGTCGACGGCCTCGGTTTCCTGATGCTCGTCGGGCAGATGATCCCCGTGACCGTGCTCACGATTCCGTTTTACATCATGTTTCGCAGCCTGCACTTGATCGACACGCTGACCGGGGTCGTCATCGCGACCACGACGTTCAGCGTCCCGATCTGTCTGTGGATGCTGAAGGGCTTCTTCGACGGGGTGCCGCGGGAGCTCGACGAAGCCGCGCTGACCGACGGCTGCACCCGTCTCGCCGCGCTCTACCGGGTGATCCTGCCCGCGGCGCTGCCGGGCGTCGTCGCCGCGGCGACCTTCGGGTTCATGCTGGGCTGGAACGAGTTCTTCTTCGCGAGCACGTTCCTCGGCACGGAGACGAAGTGGGTCGCCACGGTCGGCCTGGTCACGTACATGGGACAGTATTTCGTGGAATGGTCCGCGCTCATGGCGACGGCGTTTGTCATCACGATCGTGCCGGCGATCCTCTTTCTCGCCACGCAGCGGTACATGATGGCCGGCATTACGCAGGGAGCGGTCAAAGCATGAGCCTGCCCGGCGCGACCGCCCGCGGAGAGGCGCCGCGGTGCTGAACGTCGCCGTCGTGGGCGCCGGCCTCCTGGGGGCCCGCCACGCGAGAGCGTACGCGGAGATGGCCGGGTGCCGCCTCGCCGGCGTGTACGACCTGGACGGGGCGCGTGCCGCGGCCGTCGCCGCGCGCCACGGCGCCCGCGCCTTTCCGTCGCTTGCGGAGATGCTGCGGCCGGGCGTCGACGCCGTGTCCGTCGCGACGCCGGACCACGCGCACCACGACCCCGTGGCGGCGTGCCTGGACGGCGGGGCGCACGTGTTCGTCGAGAAGCCGCTCACGATCGACCCGGCCGAGGCGGACGCGCTGATCCGGCTCGCCGCCGAGCGGCGGCGCCTCCTGATGGTCAACTACAGCCAGCGCTGGCTGCCGGAGTCACGCCGGATCGAAGACCTCATCCAGACGGGCCGCCTCGGAGACGTCGCCTTCATCGAGTCCCACCGCTGGGACGCCGCGTGGGTGCCGGAGCGCATGATCGCCGGATGGGCGGACCGGACGACCCCGATCCACTTCATGTCGAGCCACGACATCGACCTCATCCTGTCGTGGACGGGCCGCCGCGCCCGGCGCGTCTACGCGGCGGCGCACTACGGCGCGATCAGAAAAGACCTGGTCGACGGGTACGATGCCCTGGTGACGCTGGACGGCGGGACGCGCGTCAGCCTCCACTCGTCCTGGATCCTGCCGGAGACGTTTCCCGCCGCCGCCGACAGCCGGCTCGAGGTCATCGGCGAGCGGGGAGCGCTCTTCCTCGACGGCAACCGGCGCGAACTGTCGATCTTCGTGCCCGATCAGAGCGAACGCGTCACGTTCACGGGACCGCGGACGGCCGACGAGGTCAACGGCCGGATCGCGGGGGCCTTCGTCGAATCCCTGTCCGCGTTCGTGCGCGCCGCCGCCGCCGGCGACCTCGACGCGCCTACCTCCGCGGTCCGGACGCGGCACGTGGTCGAGGTCCAGGCCGCGATCGTCGCCTCCGCGGCCCGCGGCGCCGAGATCGAGATAGGAGGATCCGAATGAAGATCACCGGCCTCGAGGTCGATCTCATCAACATCACGTACACGCACACGATGTCGTCCGCGACGTCCAGGGCTGCCGGAACGAGCAAGTGCATCGTCCGCCTGCACACGGACGACGGGATCGTCGGGCTCGGCGAGGCGCCCGGGGGCGCCGAGACGCACGAGGAGATTCTCCGCGCGCACGAGGCGCTGCGCGGCCAGGACCCGTTCCGGATCGAAGCCCTCGTCGAGCGCATGCCCGGGCCGCACCGCGGGCTGTACGGCCCCACCCCGACCGCGATCTCGGCGCTCGAGATGGCGGTATGGGACATCATGGGCAAGGCCGTCGGGCGGCCGGTGTGCGACCTGCTGGGCGGGCGGTACCGCGGCGCCGTCCCTGTCTGCGCGCCGCTGTTTACGCACGAGGACGCCGAGGGCGACTTCGCCTCCGCGACCGTGGCGGCCGCCGAGGACGCGATCGGCCGGTGGGGGTTCGGCGCGGTCAAAGTGAAGGCCGGCGTCTACCGTCCCGGCGCCGAACTCGAGGCGCTGCGGGCGCTGCGGCGCAAGTTCGGGGACGGCCTCGCGCTGCGCGTGGATCCCAACGGCGTGTGGTCCCCGGAGGAGAGCATCCGGTTCGGCCAGCGGGTGCTCGACCTGGACCTGGAGTGGATGGAGGATCCCACCTGGGGCATCGAGGGCATGCGGCGCGTCCGCGCGGCCGTGCCCGTGCCGCTGGCGACGAACATGTGCGTCCGCAACTTCGACGAGGTCCCGGTGGCGTTCCGCGCCGACGCCGTGGACGTGATCCTCGGCGACCACCGCATCTGGGGCGGGATCTGGCCGACCAGAAAGCTCGCGGCGCTGTGCGACGGCATGAACCTCGGCTTCGGCCTGCACAGCTCGCACGAACTGGGAATCGCCACCGCGGCGCGGGTACACCTCGCCGCGGCGACGGCGCACCTCAGCTACCCGATCGACGTCACCCACTGGTTCCACGCGGACGATGTGATCGCCGGCGGGCCGATGCGCATCGCGCAGGGCAAGATCGCCGTTCCGACGGGACCGGGGCTCGGGGTCGAGCTCGATCCGGAGGCGCTCGAACGGGGCGTCACCCGCTACAAGAAAGACGGCCCGTACGTCACCACGTTCACGAACCCGTCGCGCTACCGCTGGTGGGTATAGGCGGGTGAAGGCGGCGCCGGCGCGCCGCACGGCTTAGGAGGCGGTCAGCCGGACTTGCGGCTCAGCAGGTTGAGCTGTGCCACCGCGTCGTAGAGGCGCGCGTTTTCCAGCGCCACGGCGCCCTGGCGGCAGAAGGCCTCGAACGCGTCCTGTTCCGCCATCGACCACGCGCGGGCGGCGTCGTAGTAATTTAGAAGGAGCGCGGTGAGCCGCCCTCCGTACATGAGCGGCCACACCCCGACGGCGCGATAGCCCGCGGACCGGGCGGCGCGGCGGGCCATCGAGGCCGGCGACAGGCGCTCCACGTCGGAGCAGAGGAACGGGCGTCCGGCTTCGCCGATCCGCCGGTCGGCGGCGCCCGCGATCTCGACGGCGATCTGGGACAGATCCGACCCCTGGGCGATGATCCGCGCCACGTAGTCGTCGGGCATCCCCGCGGCCCAGGGGCAGGTGACCACGTCGCCGGGCTGGCGGAGAAAGGCCGCCGCGCGGGCGGTCCCGCCCAGGCGCAGCACGCCGTCGCCGAGCAGCGGGATGACTTCGCCGATGGGCAGCGGCCGGGCCGTCGCTTTGCCGACGAGGAGCACGCGGTGCATCAGCTCGATGCGCGCGCGGAGGTCGTCGTCGGCCCTGCGCCGCTCCGTGAGATCGCGCACGATCCCTTGAAACCCGGCGGGCCGCCCGTCCTCGTAGATCACGTGCCCGTTGAGCTCCACCGGAATGCGCCGGCCGTCTTTGGCGACGAGGCGGATCTCGTACGGACCCATCTCTTCGCCGGCGAGCTTGCGCGCCATGATCTCGCGCAGGAAGCCGAGGTCGCACGGATCGACCACGCGGGAGATGTCCCCGGCCAGCGCTTCCGCCCGCGAGTACCCGGTCAGCTCGGTGGCCTTGCGGTTGACCGAGACAAACCGGCCCCGCATGTCGACCGCGTAGATGGCGTCGCTCGCCTCTTCCACGAGCCGCCGGTAGCGCTCTTGGCTCTCCCGCAGTGCCGCATCGTAACGCCGCGTCATAGTGTGGTCCCCCCGACAGGAAGGTGCCCGGCCCTCCGGTGATTTAGACATACGATATGACCCTGCGGGGAGCGCACCTCGCGCTACGCTGCCTCAAACTCGAAGGCGTCCGGCGGCTGTTCACGATCGTCGGCGACACCATTCTGCCGCTCTGCGACGCCGCGGTCGACGAAGGGCTGGAGCTCGTGGACACGCGCCACGAGGCGGCGGCGCTGCACATGGCGGACGCCTGGACGAGGGTGACCGGCGAGCCGGCCGTCGCGCTCGTGACCGGCGGCCCCGGCTTCGCCAACGCGATCTCGGCGCTGCCGCCGATTCACGCCAGCGAGAGTCCGGTCATTCTCCTGGCCGGCTGCGGGGAGCTCGCCGAGCGCGGGATGTACGGCTTCCAGGAGATCGAGCAGGTCGGCCTCGCCGCGCCCGCCACCAAGGGCTCGTGGATGGTGCTGAACCGGCGCCGCATCCCCGACATGATCGCCACGGCGTTCCGCACCGCGCTCGACGGGCACCGCGGACCGGTGCACCTCACAATCCCGATCGACATCCAGGAAGAGCCGATCAGCGAGGCAGACCTGCCGAAGTACTCGCCGCGGGAATACCGCCACGCCGGCCGCGCCCAGGGCGACCCGGCGCTCGTTGGGGACGCGGTCGCCGTGCTGCGCGCCGCGGAGCGGCCGGTCGTCATCGCCGCCAACGCGGCGCGGCCGTCCGTCTCGCGGCGGAGCCTCGTCGAGTTCATCGAAGCGACCGGCCTGCCGTGCTTCACCGTCGAGCAGGCGCGCGGCCTCGTCTCGGACGATCATCCGCTGTGCTTCGGCTACGCGGACCCGGCCCTCAACGAGACCGCGCGGCATTTCCGTGACGCGGACGCCGTCCTGCTGCTGGGCAAGCGCCTCGACCACCGGTACCGCTACGGGATGCCGCCGTTCTTTCATCCGGCCGCCAAGGTGATTCAGGTGGACCCGTCGCCCGCGGAAATCGGACGGAACCGCGGCGTGGACGTGGGGATCGCCGGCGATCCGGGCGCGGTCGTGGACCAGATGACCGCGGCCGCGGCCGGCGGGCGATGGAACGGCGCCGCGGCGTGGCGGCAGCAGCTCGCGAAGACGCGGGACGCCCAGCGCCGCCGCTTCGAGGCGCTCGGCACGGACGAGGCGCCGCTTCACGCGATGCGGGTGCTGCGCGACGTCGACGCGGTCACGAACGACGACACCGTGGTCGTCGTCGACGGCGGGGACTTCGCGGGGTGGGGCCGGAGCTACCTCAAAGCCAGGAACCCCGGCGGGTGGCTGCGCCTGGGGCCGCTCGGACAACTGGGCTGCAGCATCCCCTACGCGATCGCGGCGAAGCTCGCGCGGCCCGAGGCGGACGTCCTGCTGCTGATCGGCGACGGATCGTTCGGGTTCTACGGCATCGAGTACGATACCGCGGTCCGGCACGGCGCGGCCTTCACCGCGGTCATGGGCCACGACGCGCTGTGGGGCATCGACCGGAACTTTCAGCTGGCGTATTACGGCCGGGCGGTCGGGACGGAGCTGCGGCCGGCCCGTTACGACAAGATGGTGGAGGCGCTAGGCGGCCACGGCGAGCGTGTCGAGGAAGCGGCCGGCATCGCACCGGCGATCCGGCGGGCCCGCGAGTGCGGGAAGGCCTCGCTCGTCAGTGTGGCCATCCGCAACACGCCGTGCCCGCTCGCCGACGCGATGATGGCGCGGAAAAAGCGCTAAGCCGTCGGCCGATTGAACTCGTACGACCGCCGCTGCTCCCGCTTGGACGGCTTCCGGGTATCCGGCATGGACGGGTCCCAAGGAAACGGTCCGGCCGGCGCGGGCTTGCGGGTCGCCCAGATCAATTCCATCTTCGTCGGCTTGGCGGTGCGGGCGCTGCCGGTCTGTCGCTGATCTCGTCTCATCTCATCATCCCTTTCGGCTGCTCGAAGGTTGGCTCTTCAGTTTAACACAGGGCTCAGGACGGTGCCGGGGGGCGGCCGGCTCGTTACGCCGCGCGCGAAGGTGCCTGACCGGCGCGGCCGAAAGGCAGACCCACGATGCCTGACGCGGGTTCCCCAATCCCCACCGCGGCCGCCGCCGGCACGATCGTCATCGGCGGCGATCTGCGCGTCGCGCGGCTCGGCTTCGGCGCGCTCCGCATCCTCGGACGCGGAGGCCTCGGGCCCCCCCGCGATCGCGCCCGCGCCCTCGGTATCCTGCGGCGGGCCGCCGATCTCGGGATTACGCTCATCGACACCGCCGACTCGTACGGGCCGGACGTCTCCGAGGAGCTGATCGCGGAAGCGCTGCACCCGTATCCGGCGGGGCTCCTCATCGCGACAAAGGCGGGGTTTATCCGTCCCGGAGGCGCGTGGGTGGCGCGCGGCCGGCCGGCGCCCCTGCGCGAAGCGCTGGACGGCAGTCTCCGCCGCCTGCGGCTCGAGCGCATCGACCTCTACCAGCTGCACACCGTCGACCCCAAGGTGCCGATCGAAGAGTCGGTCGGGACGCTCGCGGAGATGCAGGCGCAGGGCAAGATCCGGCACATCGGCGTCTCCAACGTCTCAGTCGAGGAACTGCGCCGGGCGCAGGCCGTCGCCCGCATCGTCTCCGTGCAGAACGAGTACAGCCTCACCGAACGGGAGTCCGACGGCGTGATCGACGTGTGCGCGCGCGAGGGGCTGGCCTTCCTGCCCTGGGCCCCGCTGGCCGCGGCGCGGCGCGGCGGCAAGGCGCTCGCAGCGAACCTCGCGAGAGTCGCGTTGAAGCAGGGGGCCACCCCGGCGCAGGTGGCGCTCGCGTGGCTGCTGCGGCGGTCGCCCGTGATGCTCCCCATCCCGGGGACCGGGTCGCCGGAGCATCTGGAGGAGAACGTCGCCGCGGCCGGGCTGCGGCTCAGCGACGAGGAATACGGGGCCCTGGCCGGAGTCTAGACGAACGCGCCGCGGGTCCGGCTACGGCGCCGTCAGGGGCCACAGCACGAGCGCGTTGGCGATCTCCCGGCCGGGGCGCACGAGGTAGTTGCCGCCGCAGATGAGGCTGCTCGAGGCGTTGTCGTCGAGATTCATCGCGTCCCACGCGCCGAGCCGCCGCGAAGCCTCGGCGGCCTCCGGGATCGTGGCGCCGCTCACGACGGCGAGCAGAACCTGCCGGTCCTTGGTGTAGCCGATCAGCGACCGCGTGCCGCGGTACGCGGTGATCTTGGGATCGTGGAAGCCCTCGGCCGCGGCGTCGGAGACCACGGCGCCGTGGTCGACCAGACGCGGCCCGGCGCCCAGACTGAAGCGCGTGCGAAGCGGCTCGCCGTCCTGCACGGCGCGATAGTCGATGCGCTGCCCGATGCGGAATTTCCAGCCGAGCACGCCCACTTCCCGGCCCATCAACGCCAGCACGAAGCCGTCGTCGGGAATGGGGGCGTCGCGGTGCTGCTCGATCGAGACCACCCAGCCGCGGTGGGCCGTGATCGCGAGATCGGCCCGGAACCCGAGGCTCGGGCCGCGATCGCGCGTGTAGATGAAGGCGCCGGTCGCGGCCGTCGGGGTCTGGTTGAGATTGTAGGCGTACCAGTTGTCCGGGTAGTTCTCGTTGCCGTCGAGGGAGCCCCGGATCTGCAGCCGCTCGCGGACCATGCGCATCGCGCCGTCGTCGAAGACGTCGAGCCGCGTGCCGAAATCGCCGAGGTGCAGGAGCCGCCCGTTCACAACGAGCGTGCCGTAGGGCTCGCGCGTCTCGCCGGCATAGGCGGCGAAGAAGGTGCCGTTGATGGCGCAGGCCGCGCCGGAAGACTGCGCGATCGAGGCCAGCCACGCGTTGTCGCCGACGCGGCTGCCCGCGAGCGCCACGCCGAGACGGTAGCGCGACAGCGGCGCGTGGACGACGATCGCCGGCAGGGCCCGGCCGCCCACGCTGACGGACGTGTGGCCGTACGGCGCCGGGACCGCCGGCGCGACGGCCGGCAGCGTGGCAACGATCGCGATCGTCAGAGCGATGGCGGCGCCGCGCGCGCGCGGCGCGAGGCGCCCAATGTAATAGAAGGCCCTAATTGTCGCTCCCCCCGTTTCCCTGCTACCTGACTACCTAATGCTTGGTTATGCCCGCCTGCGGGCCGCGGCGGCCCGCGATCACGACTCCCTCACTCGCGCCGCCGTGATCGCGTCCGGCAGCGAATCGAAGACCGGCAGCGCCGAGGCGACGTCCATCGCCTTGAGCACCGGACGCAGGGGCGCCTCCGGCGCGACGACCAGCAGCAGCATGCACCGCATCGTGGCCAGCCGCTGCCCCATTTGCAGCAGCGCCCGAAAGCCCTGGCTGTCGAAGTAGCGCACCGGCGTCAACGACAGCACCACCGTGCCGCGCCGGGCCTGCGTGCACGCGTCTTGCAGCATCGTCTTGAAGCGGCCGACGTTCTCGAGGTCCACGTCCCCGGAGAGCTCGACCACCGGCACGTCGTCCACGACGCGCGTCCGCCAGTTCTGCCAGTCCCCCGCCGTCCGGCCGGATCGGGACGGGCCTCCTACTCGACGCACGACGGGCGTCGCAGGTTCCGCGGGGCGGGCCTCCGTCGGGGACGACTCCGCGCCGGGCACACCGGCGGCCTTGGTGGGCAGCGGCACCGCGAACGTGACCGTCGTGCCCGCGGGCGTCGTGACGATGTCCACCTCGTCGGCAAGCGCGCGGATCAGATCGAGGCCGCACCCGCCCGTGTTATGGGTGCGCTCCGGCCGCCACCGGCCGCGATCGTGGACCTCCACGCGCAGCATCCCCTCGTGGGGCGCGGCGCGCAGCACCACCGTGCCCGGCGACGGGCCGTAGGCATGCTCGATCGCGTTGTTGACGGCTTCGCCGGAGGCGATCATCAGGGCGGAGACGGTCTCTTCCTCGAGGTGAAGCCCGCGGCTCATCTGCCGCACCGCGTGCCGCATCAGCCGGAGACTGGACGGCACCGCCGGCAGCGTGATGTCGAGCCGGTCGACCGGATGCGGGTCGACCGCGAGGGTCACGATCGCGATGTCGTCGGGCGCCCCTTCGCCCACCATTCGCGCGAGGATCGTCCGGGCCGCGTCGGGCGAGCGCTCCTGGGCTTCGCTCGCCACCGCGTCGAGCAGCGCCGCCTGCCCCCGGCTCGGGTCGCGCGTCGATTCGATCAGTCCGTCGGTGTGCAGCACCAGCAGCGATCCCGGCGGCAATTCGGCATCCCACGACGGCGCGGCCGGCGTGTCCATGAAGCCCAGCGGGAGCCCACCCGACGGCAGGAGGCGCACGCCGAGCGCATTCGCGACGATCGGCGCGGGATGTCCCGCCGTGGCGTACGCGAAGGCGCCGGTCGCGGGATCGAAGATCCCGAAGATTGCCGTCGTCATTCCCTCGTGCTCGTGGCTGAGCCGGATCACCTGGCTCGCGATCGCGAGGACCTCGGCCGGCGGATGCCCCTCCAAGGCCGCGGCCCGGACGGTCTGACGCACCTGCCCCATCACGACCGCGGCCTCGAGGCCGTGCCCCGCCACGTCGCCGATCGCGAGCGCCACGCGCCCGTCGGGGAGCCTGAAGACATCGTACCAATCGCCGCCGATGCTCGGCTCCTGCGAACTCGGGACGTAGACCGCGCGAAGCCGGAGCCCGGGCACTTCGGGCATCCCCGACGGCAGCAGCGCGCGCTGGAGCGTTCCCGCGGTCTGGTGCTCGTGGGCGTAGAGGCGCGCGCGCTCAAACGCCTGGGCGCACTGTCCGCCGAGCGTGAGCAGAAAGTCCGCTTCGTCGTCGTCGAGCCGGCGCGACGGGGAGAAGCGCAGCGAGAGGGCGCCGGTCACCCTGGTCTCGAGCATCAGCGGCACCACCGCGCCGCCGCCGTCCCGGATCCCGTCCGGCAGCCCGTCGCGGTCGCCCCGATGGCCGTTCGTCTCCACGCCCACGTCATGCCACACCACCGTGCCGGTCCTCACCGCGTCGTCGAGATGCCGGTCCTGTCCGGGGGCCACACGCCGCCACCGCTCCACGAACATGTCCACATATCCCATCGCCGCGATCAGCTCAAAGGTTCCATCCTGGGTCGTCAGCCACAGCGCGGTGGCCGTCGCGCCCAGCCCCGTCGTCGCGCGCTCCACGATGACCTGGGCCACCTGGCCCGGCGACACGGCCCCCGACAGCCCGGCCGTCACGTCGACGAGGAGCTGCTGGCGCTGTTCGAGCCGCAGCCGGCTGGAGATGTCGCGCGCGATCGTGGACGCGGCGATGATGCGGCCGGCGCCGTCCCAGATGGGCGATATGGTGAGCGACACATCGACACGGCTGCCGTCCTTGCGGACGCGCACGGTGTCTAGGCGGGTGATCGTTTCGCCCCGCCTGAGGCGCGCCATGAGCGCGGCGATCTCGCCCGGACGCTCGGGCGGCGCCAAGGTCGCCACGGGGCGGCCGACGATCTCGTCCGCCGTATAACCGTACAGCCGCTCCGCGCCCAGGTTCCAGGACACGATCACGGCGTCCATGCTCTTGCTGAAGATCGCGTCGTCGGAGGATTCGACAATGGCCGCGAGGTGCGCCGTCGCGAATTCGACTCCCCGCCGGCGCCGCTCCGCGTCGCGCGTGCGGGCGAAGCCTTCCGCGGCGCCGATCGCGACAATCGCAAAGAGGGCGAGGGCGGGCAGCGTCGCCTCAACCGCCGCCCAAGTGTTCGTCGGCGGCAGCAGGTATCTCCAGACGGCCACGATGGCGAGCACTGCGGTCCACAGGCCCACGGTGCGGCCGGCGCGGTAGGCCAGGGCGGCAATCGGCGGGATGTAGAGGAACAAGCCCGGGGTGACGACCGCCCGGGACCGCCCGGCGAGGAGATCCAGCGCCACCACGAGGGACGTGACCACCGCCACCAGCACGGCCGCGAGGGCGACCTCGGCCCAAATGATGACGAGCCGGCGTGGAACTACCGCCGACGCCACGACCCCGCCCGGCGGCCGGTTGGGGCGACCGTTTTCGACCGAAGATTGTGAAGACACGGACGTACAAAGATATCTACCCGACTTCGGGGAGCGGCCAACGTCTGCCGGCGGAGGCGCCCGGGCCGAGGAACCGCCCCCCGGGGCGCCGAACCCTGGCCTGCCGGGCGCGGTATGGCGTGTTTTGCCGTTCCCGGCCGCGTCCTATCTTCAGGCACAGGAGGCAGATACTCGTGCGCATGTTTCGCGTGACGGCCCCCGCGTCGGTCGCGGTGGCCCTTGTCTTCGGCTTGTTCTCATCGATTTCACCGATCGGCGCGGCCGGGTTCAAGCAGGTGATCAGCTTCGGCGTGAATCGCGCCGCCGACGACCTCGACCCTGTGACCCAGGACGCCAACCCGAACATCTGGGCGTACATGCAGATTTACCAGCAGTTGGTGCGGGTGAACGCGGCGGGCGACGGGTTCGTGCCCGATCTCGCGACGAGCTGGAAGGTCTCCGCGGACGGGAAGATTTGGACGTTCAAGCTGCGGCCGGAGGCCGTGTTTTCCACCGGCGAACCCGTGACGTCGGCAGACGTCGTCTGGACGTTCCAGCGGGCGCACGACCTCGACGGGCCGTGGCAGTGGGCGCTCGAGCCGATGCAGGCGATCACCGCGCTGGACGCCCACACCGTGGCCATCACCCTGAAAGAACCGTTTGCGCCGTTTCTGTCCGACGTCTCGTTGTTCTCCAACAGCATCGGCTCGGTCAAAGCGTTCAAGTCCGCCTCGCACGAGGAGATCTCGAACCACCCGATCGGCTCCGGCCCGTACATGCTGGTCGACTGGAAGAAGGGCGAGCAGCTGACGATGCGGGCGAACCCGCACTACTACGTGCGGGGCCTGCCGCGGACGCCGGAGCTGCGGATCATCTACATTCCCGACGACAACACGCGCACCATCGCCCTGCAGTCCGGGCGCGTGGACGGAATCGACTACCCGCCGTTCTCGCTGCTCTCGGCGCTGCGCGGCGATCCGCGGATCGACGTCCAGCTCAATCCGTCGACCGCGGTCCAGCACGTCCTGCTGAACGTCACGAAGGCGCCGCTCAACAACGTCAAGCTGCGGCAGGCGCTCTCGTATGCCACCGACCGCGCCGGCATCGTGAAGGCCGTCCTGTACGGCAACGGCACCCCGGCGACGTCCTTCCTGCCGATCACGACGCCGTTCTTCGACAAAGGGCTGAAGGCGTACACCCTGGACCTCAACAAAGCGCAGGCGCTGCTCCGGGAGGCCGGCGTCGGCAGTTCGGTCACCCTGCACGCGATGGTCCAGTCCGGCAACGCGGACGCGCAGACCGCGACGACGCTGCTCAAGGCGATGTGGTCCAAGATCGGCGTCAACTTGGAGATCGAGCCGCTCGACCGCGCCGCGGCGACGCAGCGCATGCGCAACCTCGACTATCAAGTCTACGTCGGCGGTTGGACGAACGACGTGCCGGATCCGTCGGAGCTGGCCTCGTACGAGTTCGACTACGTCACCGCCAAGTCATATCATACGGGCTACCAGTCGGCCGCGATGACCGCGCTGATCAAGCAGGGCGAGCGGGAGCTGGACACGGCAAAGCGGCGGCAGATCTACTACAAAATGCAGGAACTCGCGATCGCCGACGCGCCGCTCATCTGGCTCTACTACGCACCGTACACGGACGCGATCAACAAGAACATGAAGGGGTTCATCCAGCTGGCCACGGGTCCCTGGATCTTCACGAACGTCACCGTGACGCAGTAGCCTAAGCCTTCGGCGGCCGCCGCCGCAGCGAGCGGCGGCGGCCGCACCCGGAGCGGTCCCATGCTGCGCTACGCGCTCGGACGGGTCGGTCAGATGGTGCCGATCGCGCTGCTCGTCACCGTCCTGATCTTTCTGCTGATCAAGCTGGTCCCGGGCGACCCCGCCTCGGCCATTCTCGGCGACCGGGCGACGGACGCCTCGGTCGCGGCGCTGCGGCACCAGTGGGGGCTCGACCGCCCGATCTGGGAGCAGTACGCGGTCTATATGCGGAACCTCGCGACCGGCAACCTCGGCCAGTCGCTGCGCTACCAGACGCCGGTGACCTCGATGCTGCCGCGGCGGACGAGCGTCACGTTCTTCCTGATCGTCTACAGCCTGCTGCTCTCCGTGCTCATCGCCGTACCGCTGGCGCTCGTCGCCGCGCTCTACCGCAACCGCTGGCCGGACCAGGTGATCCGCGCGTTCATGGCGCTGCCGCTCGCCTCGCCGCCGTTTTGGATCGGGATCCTGCTGCTGATCGTGTTCGCGTTAAAGCTGCGGTGGCTGCCGGCGGAAGGCTACGGCGAGGGATTTGCGGACCACCTCCAGCATCTCTTTCTGCCCGCGCTCACCCTCTCGTACGCGTTCGCGTCCGTGTTGAGCCGGAATTTGCGGTCGTCGCTGATCGACGTGCTCACGACGACGTACGTGGACTTTGCGCGGGCGAAGGGCCTGCGCGGCCGCACCGTGCTTTTCGGCCACGTACTGCGCGCCGCGATGCTCCCGATCGTCACGCTCGTCGGCGTGCGGCTGTCCTACGCGATCGGCGGCTCGGTCGTGATCGAGACCGTGTTCGCCATCCCGGGGCTCGGCTCGTGGATGGTCGACTCGATCCTCTCGCGCGATTACGTCGTGGTGCAGACCCTCACGCTGATGTTCGCGCTCGGCACGATGCTGATCAACCTGACCACCGACCTCGTGTACCCGCTCTTCGACCCGCGGGTGCGCGTCGGATGAGGGCGGCCCCGTGAGCGCCGGCGTGGAAACGGCCGCGGCCGTCGCCACACTCGGCGCAGCCCGGCCGCGCCTGCGGCTGCCGCTCGGGATCGTCGCCGGGGGCCTCATGCTGCTCGCGCTCACCGGCGCGACCGCCCTCGCGCCCGTGCTGCTGCCCACGGATCCGAACGCCCAGGACCTCAACGCGATGCTGCAGCCGCCGTCGGCGGCGCATCCGTTCGGCACCGACAACTACGGCCGCGACGTGCTCACCCGCGTCCTCTACGGCGCGGGCATCGACCTGCGCATCGGCGTGCTCGCGGTCGTCTTTCCGTTCATCTTCGGCTCGCTGGCCGGGGCCGTCGCCGGCTACGCCGGCGGGTGGGCGGACACGCTCGTGATGCGCGCGGTCGACGTCATCACCGCCGTGCCGTTCATGGTGCTCGTCATCGCCATCGTCGCGTTCCTGGGGCCGGGCGAGACGAACATCCTGGTCGCGATCGGCGCGGTGGACTGGATCATCTTCGCCCGCCTGGTCCGCGGCGAGGTGCTGCGCGAGAAGCACCTCGAGTACGTCGCCGCGCTGCGCGCGTTCGGCTTCGGGCGGGGGCGCATCATCTTCCGGCACATCCTGCCGAACGCGATCGCGCCGGCCGTCACGTTCCTCGCCTCGGACATCGTGCTCGTGATCCTCACCGCCTCCGCGCTCGGCTTCCTCGGGCTCGGGCTGCGCCCGCCGGCGCCGGAGTGGGGACTCATGATCGCGGAGGGCCGGACCTTCATGTACACGGCGTGGTGGGTCGCCACGATGCCCGGCTTCGCCTGCATGTTCGCCGGCATCGGCTTCATCCTCGTGGGCGACGGCCTCGCCGACCTGCTGCGCGTTCGCGGCCAGTGACCGAACCCGCCCTCGCGGTCGAAAACCTCCGGCTGGAGATCCCCACCCCGCGCGGCGTCGTGCACGCGGTGCGCGGCGTCAGCTTCTCGGTGATGCCGGGCGAGACGTTCGCGCTCGTCGGGGAGTCCGGGTCGGGCAAGACCATGACCTGCCGCGCGATCTTGAAATTACTGCACCCGCCGGCGCGGATCACCGGCGGCGCGGTCCGGTTCGAGGGCCGCGATCTGCTCCGCCTCTCCGAGCGCGAGCTCGAGGGCGTCCGCGGACGCGGCATCGCGATGGTGTTCCAGGACCCGATGACCGCGCTCAACCCCGTGCTGACGATCGAGCGGCAGATCGGCGAGGCGCTCACGGACGCGCCGCGGGACCGCGGCGAGCGGCGCCGCCGGATCGTCACCCTGCTGCGGCAGGTCGGCATCCCGGACGCCGAACGGCGGCTCGGCGCGTATCCGCACCAACTGTCGGGCGGGCAGCGGCAGCGCGTGATGCTGGCCGTCGTCCTCGCCCGCCGCCCCGCCGTCCTGCTCGCGGACGAGCCGACGACGGCGCTCGACGTCACGATCCAGGCGCAGATTTTGCGCCTCCTCGCCTCGCTCCAGCAGCAGCTGGGCATGGCGCTCGTGCTCGTGACCCACGACCTCGGCGTCGTGCGCCAGGTCGTGCACCGCGTGGCCGTGATGTACGCCGGACAGATCGTGGAGACGGCGCCCACCGCGGAGCTGTTTGCGCGCCCGCGGCATCCGTACACCGAGGGCCTGATCGCGTCGGTGCCGAGCATGGATCGCAGCCGCCCGCTGGTACCCATCCGCGGCGCGCCCCCGGATTTCATCGGCCTGGGGGACGGCTGCGCCTTTGCGCCGCGGTGCCCGCTCGCCGCCCCGGAGTGCCTGCGCGGCGAGATCGCCCTGCGCGAGGTCGCGCCGGACCGTTTGAGCCGCTGCCTGAAGGCGGAAATCGTGGGGGCGCGCGTTGCCGTCTGAACCCCGAGACGGGACTGGCCGGCGGGATGCGCCGGCGGCGCCGCTGCTGCGCGTCCGCGACCTCGTCAAGCACTTCCCCCTGCCCCGGTCCGTGGTCGACGTCGTGGCCGGGCGGCCGCCCGAGGCGGTGCGTGCCGTCGACGGGGTGTCCTTCGACCTCGCGCGGGGGACGACGCTCGGACTCGTCGGCGAGTCCGGCTGCGGCAAGAGCACCCTCGGCCGCTGCCTGCTCCGGCTCTATCAGCCGGACAGCGGCGCGGTGTGGTACGGCGACACGGACCTCACCCGCCTCGACGAACACGGCCTCGCACCCTTCCGCCGCCGGATGCAGGTGGTGCTCCAAGACCCGTACTCGTCGCTGGACCCCCGGCAGTCGGTGGGCAGCGCCCTCACCGAGATCCTGACGGTGCACCGGGTCGGCGCGCCCGGGGACCGGCCGTCGCGCGTGGCCGCGCTGCTCGCGCTCGTGGGCCTCGGCGCGGCCGACGCGCACAAGTACCCCGGGGAGTTCTCCGGCGGCCAGCGGCAGCGCATCAGCATCGCGCGCGCGCTCGCGGTGGGCCCGGAACTGCTGGTCGCCGACGAGCCCGTCTCGGCGCTCGACGTGTCGATCCAGGCCCAGATCCTGCAGCTGCTGCTTGAGCTGCGGACGTCGCTCGGGTTGACGATGATCTTCATCTCCCATGACCTCCGCGTCGTCCGGTATCTCAGCGACCAGGTAGCCGTCATGTACCTCGGCAAAATCGTCGAGCAGGCGCCCGCGGCCGCGCTGTTCGCGCGGCCGCTGCACCCGTACACGCTCGCGCTGCTGTCGGCGATCCCGGAGGTGGAGGCGCCGTCCCGCCGGACCATCGAGATCGAGGGGGAGCCGCCGAGCGCCGTGCACGTGCCGGAGGGATGCCGGTTCCATCCGCGGTGTCCGTGGCGCACGGAGCGCTGCCTGCGCGAGGCGCCGGCGCTGCGCGCGCTCGAGTCGGGCCACCTCGTGGCCTGCCACGAGGCGGAACGCCACGCGGAGGCCGCGCCGACAGCCTAAGACTTGCAGGCCTGTGTTACAATCGTCCTTACCATGTTGACCGAATCCGGCACGGGTACGACGCGCCACTGCGACACCTGCGGCGCAGCACGCGAGCCGTTCTTCGACAGTCCGTGTGAAGACCCGGTCGCCTGGCTCTGTCCGGCGTGCCGGACGGTAGAAATGGAAGTCCCCCGCGCCTCCCTCTCACCCGAGGCGCGGCGCGAGCTGGCCGCGCTGGAGGCCTTCATGCGGGCCGGCGTGGAACCGTCCGTTCCGGCGAGAGAAGCGCAGACCGCGGCCGCCGGTCCGGCGCGCGCACGGGAGCGGGCGCGTCAGGCCGCGTCCGGGACGCGCGAACTCCCCATCGACGTCCGGAAGATCGCCGCGCAGCTCGGATTTCCGGTGCAGGAACGCACGCTGCCGCCGGGCCAGCGCGGGACGATCGGACGCGATGGCGGGCACGTCGTGATCGCCATCTCCTCCCGCGGCGGCTACACCGACGCGGAACTCCGGTGGGTCGTCGCCGAAGAGCTCGGCCACGCCGCCCTCGGGCACACCGCCCTCGTCGCCAGCAGCGCGCCCGGGGCGGCGCCGGCGATTGCCGAGCCGCGGCGGCGCGAGGAAGAGCGCGAGGCGCGGGCGTTCGCGGCCGAGATCCTCATACCGGAAGAAAAGGTCCGCGCGCGGTTCGCCGAGCTCGTTCCGCGAATCGACCAGACGCTGGGCATGCGCCAGCGCGAGACCGAAACCGACGAGGTAGTGCACCTGCTCGCGCGGATGTTCGGGGTCACGCCGACGGCGCTGCGCCACAGACTCGAGGAGCTCGGCCTGCTGCGCTGATCGGGGCGGCCGCGCCGGCCCGCGCGGCCGGGATTCCAACCGGAAACACGACGGGCCGGGGCAGACGCCCCGGCCCGTCGCGCTTTACGAACCCTTCGCGAACTCTCCTAAACGGCGGTGCCGTCCGCCGGCGTCACGCGGCGCGAAGGTGCAGGAGCCACAGCCAGGCCACGTGCAGCGCGTGCAGCGCCGCCTGCAGCTGCGTGTCCTGCCCCCGCTCCATGTCCGCCACCGTCAGCGTCACCGGCACGTCGGGGGTGATCCCGACCGCCTCGACCGCGGTGTTCTTGGGCGTCTGAATGCGCTCCACCGTCACCGACATCCCGCCTTCCGGCAGCGGGACGGTGACCGACCCGCCGAGGGCGCCCGCGGTCTTCTCGCCGATGATCGTCCCGCGGTGGTAGTCCTTGAAGGCGCCGGCAAGAATCTCGGACGCCGACGCGGACTGGCCGTCGACCAGCACGACGAGCGGCGTCTTGGCGAGCGGCGGCGAGCCGCTCGCGCGCAGCACGCTCGGCTGCGCACCGCGCTCCGTGATGCGCGCCAGCACCGTCCGGGTCGGCAGGAAGATACCGCCCACACTGGCCGCCTCGATGATCAGTCCGCCGGGGTTGCCGCGCAGGTCGAGAATCGCGGACTTGATCTGCCCTTCGTGCTCCAGCGTCGTAACCGACTGCCGGAGCGCCCGCCCGGCCCCCTGCGAGAACCCGAAGACTTTCAAGTAGGCGACGCCCGGCGACGCGAACCGCGCCTCCACCGGGGGCACCGTGATCGCGGCGCGGACGACGGAGAGCGACATCGTCCGGCCCGCGCGCTGGATCACCAGCGACGCGGTGGATCCGGACGGACCGCGGATCATCTGACTGGCGTCGACGACGTTCACGTCCTTCAGCGGCTTGCCGTCGACTTCCATGATGCGGTCGAACCGGTGGATCCCCGCGCCGGCGGCCGGCGATCCGGGGAACACGTCCTCGATGAAGATCCACGCGGCCCCGGCGGCGTCCTTCCGCGAGATGATCGTGACGCCGATGCCGGTGAAGCCCGGGTTGCCGGACATCTGGCGACGGCTTTCACGAAGCGCGGCGGGGTCGAGGAAGAACGTATGGCTGTCGTGGAGCGACGCGAGCATCCCGGCGGTCGCCGTGTAGGCGAGCTCGGTCTCCGGCATCGCCCCGCTCTGCGCCGCCTTGGTGAACTCCGAGGTGAACTGCGCCGAGGCGTCGGACGCAGGCGTGGTCGCGGGAATGTCCGGCAGCGCGTCGGCGCCCAGGTTAGTGGCCTTTCGCAGGATCGCGACGGCCGCGTTGAGCAGCTGCACCGGCTGCACCGGGTCGACGTAGTCTTCCTGCAGGACGCGGATAGCCGCGAGGGCGAGCGACGCGTCGGCCGCGGAGGCGTGCTGGATCTGGGTGAACGGCGTGATGAGCAAAGCGGCCACAACCAAAACTGCCAAAAACGGCCGCAGCGGCGAACCGTGGGACGGTTTCATAGACGGACTCCTTCCGTTATTGACGCGCCGGGGGCGCGCAAGCAAAGAAGAGGTCATTTATTGGCTTGCCCATCTTACCATAGCGATAAACTGCGCAAGAAGTTCCACAATTCCGGCGCGCCGCCGGGGCCTACCGGCCGGGATAGTCCGCCGGCACCAACGCGGCGTGCATCATGCGGATCAGCGAGACGATGTCGAACACCGGCAGCCCGGTGACCTGACGGATCGCCGCCGCGTACGGCGGCATGTTCGTGCACTCGAGGACGATCGCGCCGACCTCGGGATGGCGCTCGATCAGATCGCGCGCCGCCTCGACGTGCTCGCGGCGGGCGGCTTCGACGTCCAGCTCGAGTTCGTTGTCGAGCAGCACCGGGGTAAAGGCATGGCCCTTTTCGAGGCCGGCGACCACGACGGGCACTTCTTCCGTGATGCCCATCTCGGCGAGGTGGCGGGGTCCGAGGGCGCCGCTGTCCACCGTGAGGACGCCCACGGCGCGGTCGGGCCCGAGCATGCGGGCCACCATCGGCACCATCAGCAGCGCCGAGGTAAACACGGGTATGCGGACGGCCTCGGCCAGCTGCCGCTGGAACATCGAAAGAAAGCCGCACCCCGTCGTGACGGCCAGCACGCCCGCGGCCTCGAGCGCGCGCGCGCCGTCGATGAAGCCGTCGAGCAGCGCCGGGTCCGCCTCGCGGACGACGCGCGCCGGAAACGCCTGCCGCACGCGATGATACAGGACCGGAAACGGAAACGTGCCGGCGTGGCCGATGTCGCCGGGGATGCGGGGGAAGACCGTGTCGAGCATGAGCACGCCGATCGAATAGCCGTAAACGTTGCGTCCGCCGCGGACCATCGCGCGCGTCTACTTCGAAGGTCCGGAGAGGATTCCCTGTGCGAGCATCACCATCGCGAACACCGCCGGACGCGCGGCGGCGCGGGCCTCGCCCGCGCCGTCGCGCACCGCGGCGAACCGCGTGAACCACCACGCGGTCCCGGCGCCGGTGCGCACTTCCTCGACGCCGTGGTGCGCCCGGCCGGTGCGGTGCGTGGCGAACAACCTGGACTCCGGCGCCCAGACCGCGGCGGCATCGGCTCCGAGCGCGAGTGTCGGGGGAAACCGGCCGGACGACGCCGCCCGCCACCCGAGACGCAGGACGCCGTCCTCCTCGCGCCACAGGAGCGCGAAGCCCTGCCAGAGCCCCACGGACAGCCACTGCCGCGCCGTCAGCCGGAGCGGGGCCGCGAACCGCGCGGCGAGATCGCGAAGCCCGTCCATCGTGAGATCCGTGCGCGCGGCGGCCGGCCGGAACGATGCGGCCGGGAGGAGCAGGTCCGCCGCGGCGGCTTCGGCGAGCGCGCGGCGCGCCTCGCCCGCCACGCCGGGCGGAACCATGGTCTCGCCGAGGCCGAGCGCCACGGCGCCGTTCCACTGCGGGGTGTGCGGCGGCAGCCGGCGGTCGACCACGATCAACGTGCGCTGCGCCCGGCCGTCGGCCGTGGCGCGCTGTTCCACGCGAACCGGGACGCCGTCCGGCGCGCCCGCGATGATCGCCGCGACCCCGCACTTCGCCGCGTACCGCTCGGGCGCAAACGGCGGCCGCCGCATCCCGGAGGCCCGCACCACCGCGGCGCATCTTTGGCGCACGCTGTAGGCCCAGCGCCGGCGCACGGCGTCGCGGGAATCGGCCACCGCCGGCCGGCGGGAAGACGCGCGGGCTGACATCGGCCGTGGCTTCGCGCGCGGCCGGGCCCCTCCCTCGTCCGGCGGCCGCGGCTGCCTCGAGGAGTAGGCCGGCGGGGCCGGCGCGGTGAAGCTTCGATGCACAACGTAGGCGACACGGAGGCGTCTGATGCGCGGCACGGTCGCGGGTTTCTGGCTGGGGGCACTCGTCGCGGCGGGGTTGTTCGCCGCGACGGGCGGGACCACACTCGACATCCGCGTCACCGGCACCGAGGCCGGCCGGGCGCAGCTGGAGCAGGACGTCGACCAAGGGGCGCTCGCCGGGCTGCTCGCGCCGTCCGCCCCGGCGCTCGGGGTCCTTCATATAAAGAAGCGGACCTGGGGGGTCGTCACGACGTATTCGGAGACCCTCGCCGCGCCCGGAGCCCGAGCGGCCGGCGCCCCGGACATGCGCGTGCTGCTGACCGTCCCGGGCGCCGTCACGGTGACGAACGCGGCCGGCCGCGAGGGCCGGGCGCTCGTCTGGACCGGGCTGCCGGGGCCGGAACCAGCCTGGGCCGAAGCGCGCGCCGTGAACTGGGTGGTGGTCGTCGCGGCCGTCATCGCGGCGGCGGTGTCCCTGTGGATGCGAGGAATGGCCGGATGACGTCCGCGAACGTATAGCCGCCATGCAGCCGCTCATCCGCATCAGCGACTTGATCTACGACACCTTTATCCTCATCCGCAACGCGCTCGTCTCGCTCTTCGGTCCGCGCCCGGCGTACGTGCTCCTGGAGTTGAGCGGCCCGTATCCGGACCATCGGACGCGCGACCCGTGGTGGGTGCGGCAGCCGCAGACGATCGAGGACGTGCGCCGGCAGCTCGCGGTGATCCGCGCGGACCGGCGGGCCGCCGGCGTCGTGATCACGATCGGGGACCTGCCGGCCGGCCTCGCGTCGGTGCAGAGCCTCCGCAATGCCTTCGCCGAGTACCGCGCCCGCGGCGGCCGCATCGTCGCCTACCTGCCGCAGACCACGACGCGCCAGTACTACCTCGCCAGCGTCGCGGACGCGATCGTGATGCCCGAGAGCGGCGCGCTCGAGCTCGGCGGCGCCGCGCTCGAGGTCACGTTCTTCGGCGAGGCCCTCGAGCGCGCCGGCGTCTCCGGGGAGTTCGAGCAGATCGCCGAGTACAAGTCCGCGGTCGAGCCGTTCACCCGGCGCGGGATGTCGGAGCCGATGCGCGAGCAGATGAACGCGATCCTCGACTCGGTCTACGACGACCTGACCGGCGAGATCGCGGCGGCGCGGCGCCTCGACCCGGCGGCGGTGCGCAGCGCGATCGACCGCTCACCGCTCTCGGCCGAAGAGGGACGGCGGGCCGGCCTGGTGGACGCGCTCATGTACGAAGACGAGCTCCCCGTGTATCTCGCCGTGGGCCGCCGGCCGCCCGCGATCGTGCCGTGGCGGGTGGCGCGCCGGCGCCTGCGCGCGCCGTTCCGGTGGCGGATGCCCGGCCGCGCCGTCGCCGTCATCACCATACGGGGAACGATCCAGATGGGGGAGAGCCGGCCGCGGCCGCCCATCCCGCTGCCGCTGCCGCTGGCGCGCGGCGAGGCGAGCGGACACGCGTCGCTGGTCCGCGCCATCCGGTCGGTCGAACGCAATCCGCTGTTTGGCGCGATCGTGCTGTCGATCGATTCGCCCGGCGGCTCCGCCCTGGCCTCGGACCTCATCTGGCGCGCCGTCGTGCAGGCCAACCGCACCAAACCGGTCGTCGCCTTTTTCGGCAACGTCGCGGCCTCGGGCGGCTACTACGTCGCGGCCGGCGCGCGGCGGATCGTCGCGCAGGCCGGCACGCTCACCGGGTCGATCGGCGTGATCTCGGGCAAGTTCACGATCCAGCAGCTGGCCGGCCGCGCCGGCGTGCACCAGGAGATCCTCACGCGCGGGGAGGCCGCGGCGATGACTTCGCCGTTCCGCCCGTTCTCCCCGGAGCAGCGCCGGCGCCTGCGCGCGCAGGCCGAGGAGATCTACGGACGGTTCGTCGACCGGGTCGCCGAGGGACGCCGGCTGCCGCGCGAGCAGGTGCACGCGGTCGCGCGCGGGCGCGTGTGGACCGGGCGCCAGGCGATGCAGCACCGGCTCGTCGACCGGCTCGGCGACTTCTACACCGCGATCGATACGGCGAAAGAGCTGATGGGGCTGGCGCCGTCCCGCGTGGTCCCCGTGTTCATCGTCCGGCCGCCGCGCGCGGTGACGATCGGCCGCCGCTCGGCCCTCGGGATGCTGGACGCCGCGGCGATGTACCAGGAAGGCGTGCTGGCGCTGATGCCGTGGGAGATCCGTCTGCGATGACCGCGCTGCGCGTCACGATCCTCGCCAGCGGCAGCGCCGGCAACGCCCTGCTGCTGGAGTGCGGCGCGGACCGCGTGCTGGTGGACGCGGGGATCTCGCTCGACGCGCTCGAGCGCGCGCTGGAGCGCCTCGGGCTCGCGCCCCGCGACGTGCGCGGGGTGGTGCTGACGCACGAGCACGACGACCACGCGCGCGGCGCCGGGCCCCTCTCCCGCGCCGCCGGCGTGCGGGTGTACGCGACGGCGGCCACGGCCGCCGCCGCGGCCCAGACCCTCGCCGGCGCCGACGTCGAGCCGTTCGCGCCGGGCACGCCCTTCGCCGTCGGGCCGTTCGAGATCACCGCGTTCCCGGTGCCGCACGACGCGGTCGAACCGGTCGGGCTCGCGATCGCGGGGGCCGGCCGGCGCGTCGTCATCGCGACCGATCTCGGCGCGGCGGATGAGGTCCTCGACGTGCGCCTGGGCGAGGCCGATCTCGCCGTCCTCGAAAGCAACTACGACCTCGGGCTGCTGCACGTCAGCGGCTACCCCTGGTTTCTCAAGAACCGCATCCTCGGCGGACGCGGCCACCTCAGCAACGACGACGCGGCGCGGGCGCTCGCGCGCACCGCGGCCGTGGCGCGGGCGGCCGGCCGCCGCCGCGGCGTGTGCCTGGTCCATCTCAGCGACACGAACAACCTGGCTCCGCTGGCGCGCGACACCGTGCGGGCCGCGATCGAGGCGGCGGCCCCGTCGCCCGTATCGCGCGGGAACGGGTCGCCGGGAGACGCCGGGGAACCGCCGCTGCTGGCGGTGCGGCCCAACGGGTGGACGGGGCCGCTGCTCGTCGATTGGTGAGACGGAGGCGAACCGATGCGGACGATCGTCATCACCGCGGGCAAGGTCAGCGCGACCGCGACCCTCGACACGGGCCGGACGGCCGACGCGGTCTGGAACGCGCTCCCGCTCGAGGCCCGCGCCAGCACGTGGGGCGATGAGATTTACTTCTCCATTCCGGTCGAGTGCGGGCCCGAGTCGCCGCGCGAGGTCGTCGAGATGGGCGATCTCGGCTACTGGCCGCCGGGCAGCGCGTTCTGCATTTTCTTCGGCCCGACCCCCGCGAGCCAGGGCCGCGAGATCCGGCCGGCAAGTCCCGTCAACGTCTTTGGCCGCGTCGCCGGCGACGCAGCCGTGTTCAAGGCCGTGCGCTCCGGCACCGCGGTGAAGATCGAGCGCGCGCCGTGACGGCGCTGCGCGTCGACGGTACCTTGTTCCGCGTCGAGGAGACGGCCGCGCTGCGGCGCGCCGCCGCGGAGATCCTGGCGCGCGCGGTCGACGCCGTGGACGCGTACGCCGCGACCGCGCGTACGATCGCACGGACCGGCGCCGGCGTCACGATCGGCGGCCGGACCTACCCGCTCCGCGAGAACGCCAGGGTGATCGTCGTCGGCGCCGGCAAGGCCTCCGCCTCGATGGCCCGCGCGGCGGAAGACGCGCTCGGTCCGCGCCTCACGGCCGGCCTCGTCACGACCGCGCATGGGCACCGAGACGGACCGGCCCGCATCACCGTGAAGGAAGCGTCCCATCCGGTCCCGGGCGCCGCCGGTGAAGCCGCGGCGCGCGAGATGCTCGCGCTCGTCCGCGGCCTCGGCCCCGACGACCTCGTGCTGTGCCTGCTCTCCGGCGGCGGGTCGGCGCTGCTGCCCCTGCCGCGCGAGGGCCTCACGCTCGCGGACATGGCGGACACGACGAACCTCTTGCTTCGTTCCGGCGCCGACATCGTCGAGATAAACACGGTGCGGCGCCACTTGTCCGCGATCGCGGGCGGGCAGCTCGCGCGCGCCGCGGCCCCGGCGCGGGTGGCCACGCTCGCGATCTCGGACGTCATCGGCTCGCCGCCGGACGCGATCGCCTCCGGCCCGACGGTCCCGGATCCGTCGGCGTTCGCCGACGCCCTCGCGGTGCTGGACCGGTACGGGATCACGGCCCGCGTCCCGGCCGCGGCGCGGCGGGTGCTCGAGCAGGGGTGCCTGGGCGCGATCCCGGAGACGCCGAAACCCGGCGATCCCGCCTTCGGCGAGACGGCGATCACCATCGTCGCGGACAATCTCACCGCGGCCCGCGCCGCCGCGGAGGCGGCGCGGGCCGCGGGCTTTCATACCCTGCTCCTCTCCACGTACCTCGAGGGCGAGGCGCGCCACGCCGGACGGATTCTGGCCGGCATCGCCCGGCAGATCGCCGCGACCGGCGATCCCGCGGCGCGGCCCGCCTGCGTGGTCTGCGGCGGCGAGACCACCGTCACCGTGGCCGGCGGCGGACGCGGCGGCCGCAACCAGGAGCTGGCGCTCGCGGGGGCCGCGGCGCTCGAGGGGCTGCGTGACGTCCTGCTCGTCGGCTTCGCGACCGACGGCCGCGACGGACCGACCGACGCGGCGGGGGCGGCGGTCGACGGGACAACGGCCGCGCGCGCCCGGCGCGCGGGACTCGACCCCGGCCGCCACCTTCGGGACAACGACGCCTATCCGCTGCTCGACGCGATCGGCGACCTCATCCGCACCGGTCCGACCGGCACGAACGTCGCCGACCTCGCGCTCATCCTCTGCGGAGCGGAGACGAAATAGACCGGAGTGCGCGCCCGGGAGGGAATAGTTCGCGCCTCCCTGAATCGGGCCGTGCCATGGCCATCCCGCCGGACCGAGCCCACACGCAGCGCGCCAGCCCGAACGCCGTCTACGATCGGGCCCGCGCCGCCGGCGTCCGCCTCGTCCGCGTCGCCTACTGTGACAACGCCAACCTGATCCGCGCCAAGGCCGCGCCGCTCGACAGCCTCGACGGCATCTTGAAATTCGGCGTCGGGTTCACGGCCGCCCAGCAGGCGCTGCCGATGCTGGGGGACACCCCGCTGCCGGCGAGCGGCCTCAGCCCGGTGGGCGAGGTCTGGCTCGTGCCCGACCCCGACACGTTTACCGTCCTTCCATACAACCAGGGCGCGGCGATGATGCTCGGCGATTTCCAGACCGCCGCGGGCGATCCGTGGGCCCACGACCCGCGCGCGTGTCTGCGCCGCGCGGTCGAGGCCGCGGCCGCGGCGGACGTCGAGGTCCAGGCGGCGTTTGAGCCGGAATTCTATCTGCTGCGGCCCGCGGCCGGAGCGCCGGGCGGCGCCGGCGCCTACGAGCCGATCGATCGCACCAACTTTGCCATGACGATCGCGCACGGCGCCGCGCACGAAGTGCTGCGGGACCTCGTGGACACGCTCAACACGATGGGGCTCGACGTCGCGCTGATCTATCCGGAGTCGGGCCCCGGGCAGTTCGAGGTGTCGATCCGCCACGCCCACGCGCTCGCCGCGGCGGACCGGCACATCCTGCTGCGCGAAGGGGTGCGGGGCGTCGCCAACCACCACGGTCTCGCGGTCTCGTTCGCGCCGGCGCCGTTTGCCGGGAGCGCGGGCAGCGGCTGCCACCTGCACATCAGCCTGTGGCGGGACGGGCAGAACGCCATGTACGACGAGCACGACCGGCTGCATCTGTCGCCGCTCGCGTATTCGTGGATCGCCGGCGTGCTCGCGCACCTGCCGGCCCTCTGCGCGCTCGTCGCCCCGAGCGTCAACTCCTACGCCCGCCTCAGGCCCTATTCGTGGGCCGGTGCGTTCGCGTGCTACGGCCCCGAGAACCGTGAGGCGGCGATCCGGGTGATCACGCCGCGGCGCGGACCGGCCTTGTGCAACGTCGAGCTGAAAACGTGCGACGGCAGCGCCAACCCGTACCTCGCGCTGGCCGGCGTGATCGCCGCGGGCCTCGACGGCGTCCGCCGGAAACTCGCGCCCGGCGATCCGGTCGAGGTCGATCCGGCGTCGCTGCCCGAGCCGGAGCGGCGGAAGCGCGGCATCGTCCCGCTGCCGGCGACGCTCGGAGAAGCCGCCGACGCGCTCGAGCGCGACTCCATCGTTCAGGAGATCCTCGGCGCGCCGCTCACGCGGTCGTTCTTAGCCGTCCGCCGCGGCGAGTGGGAAGCGCTCCGCGACCTGGACCCGGCCGCCGTCGCGCAGCGCCACCTGCTCGTCTACTGAAGGCGCGGAGGGGACCTGCCGCCCGTGCCGCCGCGCGCCCCGTTCGCCGCCCCGTTCGCCGGCATCCCGCTGTTCGACCATCACGCCCATTCGCTGCGGCGCGTGCAGCCCGCCACGCCGGAGGCGTTCCGCGCGCACTTTACCGAGAGCGACGCGCCGGAGATGGTCGCGCGCCACGTCGGCTGGACCCTCTTCTACCGGCGGGCGCTCGCCGACCTCGGCGGGTTCTTCGGCTGCGAGCCTCGGGAGGACGCGATCCTCGCGGCGCGGGCGCGGCGGCCGTTCGAAGACCTCACGCGGGAGATGTTCGCCGACGCCGGCATCGGCGCGATCCTGATCGATCCCGGATTCCGGACGGCCGACCACTACGATCTCCCGGCGCTTCGCGGCCTGCTGCCGTGTCCCGCCGGCGAGCTCCTGCGCCTCGAGGTCCTGGCGGAGCGCCTGATTCCGGCCGCGGACGGGTGGCCCGATCTGCGGGAGCGCTTCGCGGCCGAAGTCCGCGCCGCGCTGCCACACCTGCGAGGCCTCAAGACGATCATCGCCTACCGCACGGGACTCGATCTTCGGGAATGGGACGCGGCCTCGCTCGCCGGGGCCTTCCGGGCGGCGCACGAGGCGGCCGCGCGAGGCCACACACGCCTTGCGTCGAAGCCGCTGCTCGACGGCCTGCTGTGGACGGCGCTCGAAATCGCCGCGGAGCGCGGCATGCCGGTGCAGGTGCACGCCGGCTTCGGCGACCGCGACCTAGACCTGCGCCTCGCGAATCCGCTGTGGCTGCGGCCGGTGTTCGAGCACCCGCCGTTTCGCGCGATCACCTTCGTACTGCTGCACACCTACCCGTACGTCCGCGAAGCGGCGTGGCTCACGCACGTCTACCCGCACGTGGCGATGGACCTGTCGCTCACCGTGCCGTTCGCCGCGCACGCCGCGAGCGACGCGATCGTTGAGGCGCTCGGGCTCGCACCGGCTTCGAAGGTGCTGCTCGCCACCGACGCCTTCTCAATCCCGGACCTGTTCTGGCTGGCGGGACGGCATGCCCGCGAAGCGCTGGATGTGGCGCTGTCGACGATCGAAGCGCGGGGATTCGCCGGACCGGACGACCGGGACGCGATCGCGCGCCGCCTTTTGTGGGACAACGCCGTCGCGATCTACGGCGAGCCCCGCGACGGCCGCGTCAGCGGCCGAGATACGCCCGCTTGATCTCCGGGTCTTGCAGGAGGTCCGCGGCCGACCCGGACCGCGTGATCCGGCCGGTCTCGAGCACGTAGCCGCGCGAGGCGAGCTCAAGCGCCTGATGGACGTTCTGCTCGACCAGCAGCACCGTCACGCCCTCGGCGTTGATCTGGCGCACGATGCGGAACACTTCCTTGACCAAGATCGGCGCGAGGCCCAGCGACGGCTCGTCCAGCATGAGGAGGCGGGGGCGGCCCATCAGGCCGCGGCCGATCGCGAGCATCTGCTGCTCGCCGCCGGACAGGGTCCCCGCCAGCTGCGCGCGGCGCTCCGCGAGGCGCGGGAAGAGCGAGAGCACCCATTCGAGTGTCTGGTCCTTGCGCGCGCGGCTCTCCGGCAGGTACGCGCCGAGCTCGAGGTTTTCCAGCACCGTCATGCGCGGCCACAGCCGGCGGCCTTCCGGGATCTGGATGATCCCCGCCGCCACGATCGCGGGGGCGCGGAGCCGCTGGATCGGCCGGCCGCCCAACCGGACCTCGCCGGTCAGCGGGCGCATCAGCCCGGAGATCACCCGCATCGTCGTGGTCTTGCCGGCCCCGTTCGCGCCGAGCAGCGTCACGATCTCGCCCTCGCGCACGGCAAACGAGACGTCCCACAGGGCGCGGACCTCGCCGTAGGCCGCGGCGACCCCGGCGACCTCGAGGAGCGGGCATCCCTGGCTCACGCCGTAGGCCCGGCCGTTCGACGCGGGCTCAGTCATGCAGCGTCTCCTCCCCCGTCTGCGCGGGACCTCCGGCCGCATCCTGGGCCTGCGGCGCGGGCCAAAGATGCGCCTCCTGCGGGCCGGTGCCGAGGTAGGCCGCGATCACTTCGCGGTTTCCCGTGACGTCCGCCGGTGTGCCGTCCGCGATCAGCCGGCCGTAGTTCAGCACCAGCACCCGGTGGGACAGGTTCATCACCGCGTGCATGACGTGCTCGATCATCACGATGGTGATCCCGCGCGCGCAGATTTCGCGCACGAGCGTCACCGCCTGCACGACCTCCGAGGGCGTCAGTCCCGCCAGCACCTCGTCGAGCAGCAGCACGGACGGCCGGGTCGCGAGCGCCCGGGCGATCTCGAGGCGCTTGCGCTGCGCGAGCGTCAGCGCGGACGCCGCCTGATCGGCGCGCACAGCGAGACCGGCGAACTCGAGCACGGCGATCGCTTCGCGCCGCGCGTCGTGGGCCGCGACCCGCGCGCCGCCGCCGAAGGCGGCGCCGACCATGACGTTCTCCAGCACCGTAAGGTCGGGGAACGGCCGGACGATCTGGTGAGTCACGCACAGGCCGAGGCGGCAGATGGCGTGCGGCGACCAGCCGGTGATGTCGTGGCCGAGCGCCACGATCCGTCCCGCGGTCGGCGCGAAGCGCCCGCTGATCACGCCGAAGATCGTCGTCTTTCCGGCGCCGTTCGGACCGATCAGGCCCGTGATCTTGCCCGGCTCGATCTCCACGTTCACGTTCTCGACGGCGACGAGCCCGCCGAACCGTTTCGTGACGTGCTCCAGCACCAGCGGCGACGATGTCATGGCCGGCGCCTCACGAGCCGCCCCCCGGCGTCGACGGCGGCGCCACGGTTCCGGGAGCGGGCGGCGCCAGCGCGACCGGCGCGGGCGCCCGGCGGCGCCCGGCGAGCCGCGCCGCGAGCCCGGCGAGCCCCCGCGGCTCGAAGAGCAGAATGACGATCAGCAGCACGCCGTACACGAGCAGATGGAAGGTCGGGTACGACGTCTGCAGATAGTCCTGCACGGCGAAGAACACCGCGGCGCCGAGGATCGGGCCCCAGATCGTGCCGAGCCCGCCGATGAGCGCGATCAGAACCAGGCTGATGCTCTCCGTGAAGCTGAAGACGTTGTCCGGGTGCAGATACTGGAAATACATCGCGAACAGTCCGCCGCAGACACCCACAAGAAAGGCGCTGATCACGTGCGCCACGTTCTTGAACAGCGCGGTCCGCACGCCGAGCGTCTCCGCGGCGTCCAGGTCCATCCGCAGCGCCGCGAGCCCCAGGCCGAGCCGGGACGTGCGGACCCAACTGGCCGTGGCATAGGCGATGGCCGCCAGCACGAGCGACGCGATGTAAAACCAGCCCTTGGAGGGTACGGTGGTCGGCAGGTTGAGGCCGGAGGCGCCGCCGGTGATGTTGTCGAGGTTGAGCATCAGAATGCGCATCGCCTCCCCGACCCCGATCGTGGCGATCGAGAAGTACGGCCCGATGAGGCGCAGCGTCGGCACGCCGACGACGAGCGAGAAGGCCGCGGCGCAGAGTCCGGCGAGCGGAAACGTGAGCACCGGCGTCCAGCCGTGCAGCCACAAGAGCGCCGTGGTGTAGGCCCCGAGCCCGAAGAACGCCGCGTACCCGAAGGACACGTAGCCCGCGAACCCGCCGAGAATGTTCCAGGCGAGGCCCTGCGCGACGTAGAGGAACGTGAAGAATCCCAGATTGAGGACGGTGATGTTGTGGGGCGCGACGAGCGGCACGAACGCGAGCGCGACCCCGAGGGCCGGCGCCGCGGCGGCCGCGGGACGAAGGCGGGTCACGACCGCCGCCCGAACAGGGAGGCGACGCCGCCCGGCATGACGATGAGGGCGATGACGAGCAGCGCGTACGCCACGACGTTTTGGAGGCTGGCCCGCATGAACAGCACCGCGAACGACTCGGCGAAGGCGAGGATCGCCGCCCCAATCGTCACGCCGGCGAGGTTCTCGAGCCCGCCGAGCACGATGATGGTAAAGCTCTTCAACTGAAACGGGGCGCCGAAATCCGGGGTGAAGCTGAACAGCAAGGTCATGAGGCCGCCCGCGAACCCGGCGAACGCCGTGCCGATGCCGAACGCCAGCGCGCTGATCCGCTCCGTGTCGATCCCCGCGAGCAGCGCGGCCTGCGGGTCCTGCACCGTGGCGCGGAGCGCTTTCCCCACGTAGGTGTGGTTCAGCACGACGTGCAGGATCGCCATCACGGCGAGCGCGACCACGAAGACGACGAGGCGCGTGACGGCAATCCGGTAGTCGAAGAACGACAGCGCCTTGTAGGTGTAGCGGGTGATGATCGACTGATCTTCGCTGCCCCAGACCGTGAGCGCCACGTTCTGCAGCACGAGCCACAGGCCGAAGAGCATGAGCAGCGACGCGATCGGCAGCGCCTGCCGCACGCGCCGGACCAGCGTCACGTAGACGGCCCACCCGGCGAGGAAGAAAAGCGGCATGTTCAGAAACGCGCCGGCGATCGGGTCGAGGTGCCACGTCTGCGAATAGACCTGCGTCATGAACGCCCCGAGCATGAGGAAGCCGGCGTTGCTCAGGTTGATGACCTTCATCACGCCGTAAATGATGGCGAGGCCGTACGACATGATCGCGTACAGCCCCGCCGTCAAAATCGACGTGATGCAGATCGAGATCAGGTTTTGAGCGGTGAACACCTCCGGCTACGCCGCCGCCCCGCCGGCGTCACCCGTCCGTCTACGGCCTTGGCATCGGCAGCGTCGCCGCCCGCGTCTCAGGCAGGTTGCGGGGCCACACGATCTGCACCGTGTTGCCGGGGGTGTTCTGCACGATCACGTACGGGGTCGCGACCTGGCCGTTCCGCTGGAACTTGATCACCCCGCCCGGCAGCATCGACCGCAGCGTCAGATGCGCCAGCGCGTCGCGGACCTTGGGACCGTCGAGCGTTCCGGCGTTCGAGATGCCGGCGAGCAGCGCGCGCGCCGTCTCAAACGAGAGCGCCTGGAACCAGTCGGGGATCACGTTGTACTGCTTCCTCCACCGCTCGGTGAACAATTGCGACGCCGGATCCTTGAGCGCCGGGGTCCACCACAGGCCCGCGATGAGGTAGTCCGCGCCGGCGCCGAGCGCCTGCCGGCCCTTCTGGTCAGGGCCCCGCGCGCCGTACGACACAAACTGGTGATACAGCCCGGCCTGGAGATACTGCCGGTGCATCGTGATGAAGTCGGGCAGGTGGGCGTCGGAAAGGAACGCGGCCGCGTTCGACGCCTTGACCTGCTGCAGCAGCGGCGAGAAGTCGCTGCCGTTCAGCTGGAACGACTGGTTCAGCACGATCCGGTACAGATCGGGATGCGCCTTCGCCGCGTCGCTGATCGCGTCGATGTAGTCCTTGCCGTGGTCGGTGTTCTCCCACACGACCGCCATCGTCAGCGGCTTCGGCAGCTTGCCGGCGGCCTGCTGCGCGGCGATGAAATCCGTCGTGATCTTGCCGAGGTCGTACACGGTAGCGAGCGTGCCGAAGATGTACTTGTAGCCGCGCCTGAAGATCTCGGACGCCGCGCCGCCGCCCTCGACGTAGGGGATCTTGTACTGGTCGGGCACGACCTCCTGAGCCTCGACAAGCGATGTGTCGTAGCCGCCGAGGAGGAAGTTGACGTGCTGATCCGTGACGAGCTTCTCGACGAGGCTGCGCGACCGCGTGCCGTCGCTGCCGTCGTCGAGGACGATGAGGTTGAGGTGATACTTCTGCCCGCCGACCTGGAGCCCGCCGGCCTTGTTCACGTCGTCGATCGCCATCGTGTAGCCCTGCTTGAAGTACCCGCCGGACGACCCGAACGGCCCGGTCAACGGCAGCACGGTGCCGATCTTGATCTCCGGCATCGCGGCCGGCCGCCCCGGCGTTACAAGCGCAGCGAGCAGCACGGGGACGACAAACGCACCTACCGCTGCACGCACCAGTCCTCGGATTCGCATCCCTGCTTCCCCCCAAAGGCCCCGCGGGGCCGTATGTCACTTGCCCGCGCGCCGAGCAGCCTCGTATCCTTCGGTCGGAGGACGGAACCTCCTGCCGTACCCGCCCGCCTGCGGATCCGGGAAGACGAGCGAAGGGCCACGACGTGGAGGACCGCTTCGGCGCGGCGACGAAGCCGATCGCCCGTGGGTGTTGCGGTCCTCCGCAGCGTGCTCGCCGGCGTCTTGTGCGCGGGCATCCTCGGTCTTGCGGCGGCCGGGCGGGGATTCTGGAAACCGCCGGTCCGGACCGCCGAACCGCAGCGCATCGACGTCACCCTCGGCACGAACGTGATCGATCCCGCCGTCATGCTGCTGCTTCCGGGCCCCGTGCGGCTCGTCGTCCGAAACGCCTCGGGCGCCCCCCGCGTGTTCAGCGTCGCCGGTCCGGGCGTCTCCGCCGAGACCGGCCCGCTGGAAGACGGGGCCACCGGCACCCTCGACGTCACATTCGCGCGGCCGGGCACGTACGCCGCGAGCGACGGCCGCGGTCAGGCGGCGGAGGAATCGATACAGGTGCGACAGCCGTGAACGAGCCCGTGCGCGTTTTGTTCTGTACCTCGGAGGCGGTCCCGTTCGCCAAGACGGGCGGACTCGCCGACGTCGCCGGCGCGCTGCCCGCGGCGCTCACCGAGACCGGGGGCGACGTCCGCGTCGTGCTGCCCGGCTACCGGGCGATCGACCGGGCCAAGTTCGGGTTCCGGGCGATCGGCCGGGCGATGGTGCCGCTGGGCACAACGCAGACCGAGGTGGAGTTTCTGGAAAGCCGGCTGCCCGGCGGGCGCGTGCCGGTGTACCTCGTAGCGCACGATCCATCGTTCGGCCGGGCCGGCCTCTACGGGGAAGGCGGCAAGGACTATGAGGACAACCTCGAGCGGTTCACGGTCTTCGGCCGCGGCGTGCTCGCCCTCGCCGGCCACCTCGGATGGGCGCCGGACGTGGTGCACTGTCAGGACTGGCAGACCGGCCTCGTGCCGGTCTGGCTGCGCGTGGAGCCGCGCGCGCCGCGGCTCGAGGCGGCCGCGACGCTCTTTACGATCCACAACCTGGCCTACCAGGGCCTCTTTCCGCCCGAGCGCCTCCCCGTCACCGGACTCGGCCCGGAGATCTTCACGCCGCAGGGCATCGAGTTCTACGGCAAGGTCAATTTATTGAAGGGCGGGCTGGTGTTCGCCGACCGCCTCAGCACCGTCAGCGAGCAGTACGCGCGCGAGATCCAGACGCCCGAGTTCGGGTGCGGGCTCGAGGGGGTGCTGCGCGAGCGCGCGGCCGATCTCACCGGCATCCTGAACGGCGTCGACTACGGCGCCTGGGATCCGTCGCACGACACGCACATCGCCGCCCGCTACACGGCCGACGACCTCGCCGGCAAGGCCGTCTGCACCCGCGATCTGCGCCGCACCCAACAACTCGACGACAAGCCGGACGCGCCGCTCGTGGGCATGATCAGCCGGCTCGCCGATCAGAAGGGCTTCGATCTCGTGGCCGCGGTCCTGGACCGCCTGATCGCCGCGGGCGCGCAGTTCGTGCTGCTCGGCACCGGCGAGCCCAAGTACCACGAGCTCTTCGCCGCGTTTCACCGGCGCTACCCGGGGCGCGTCTCCGTCACCCTCGGGTTCGACGACGGGCTCGCCCACCGCATCGAGGCCGGGGCCGACATGTTCCTCATGCCGTCGCGCTACGAACCGTCGGGCCTCAATCAGCTCTACAGCCTGCGCTACGGCACGGTCCCGGTGGTGCGCAAGACGGGCGGACTCGCGGACACGATCGTCGACGCGACGCCGGACGCCGTCGCGCGCGGCGCCGCCAACGGATTTGTGTCCGAGGCGTACGAACCGGCCGCGCTGTGGGACGCGCTCGAGCGCGCCCTCCGCACGTTCCGCGACCGCCGCGTCTGGACGCATCTGCAGCAGACCGGTATGCGACAGGACTTCTCGTGGCGCCGCGCCGCCGGGCGGTACGTCGAGACGTACCGGCGCGCGATCGCCGCGAGGCGCGCCGGCGCCCGTGCCTGATCCCGCGCCGTCCGCGACGCCGCCCCCACGGAGGGACACCGTGCCCGAACTCCGCAAAGACCCCATCACCCGGCGCTGGGTGATCATCGCCAACGAACGCGCCGCCCGCCCGAGCGACTTCGCCAAGGGCGGCGAGCCCGAGGCCGCGCCGTCGGCCAACTGCCCGTTCTGCGAGGGCCGGGAGAGCACGACCCCGCCGGAGATCGCGGCGATCCGCCGGCCGGGCACCGCGCCGGACAGCCCCGGCTGGCAGGTGCGGGTCGTGCCGAACAAGTACGCCGCGCTGCGCATCGAGGGCTCGACCGACGTCACCTGGGAGGGCATGTACGAGGGGATGGGCGGCGTGGGCGCGCACGAGGTGATCATCGAGACGCCCGAGCACGCCGCGCACCCCGGCGAGATGGTCCCGGACCATCTCGCCTCGGTGCTGTGGATGTACCGCGAGCGGTACCGCGACCTCGACCGGGACCCGCGGTTCAAGTACCTGCTGCTGTTCCGCAATCACGGCCGGCAGGCGGGCGCCTCGCTTGCGCATCCCCACTCGCAGCTGATCGCCCTGCCGATCGTGCCGAAACGGGCCGAGGAGGAGCTGGAGGGCGCCCAGGCGTACTTCGCGCGCGAGGGGCGCTGCGTCTTCTGCGACATTCTCCGCCAGGAGGCCGGAGAGGACGGCGCAAACGGCCGCCGGCTCGTGTGGAAGAACGACGAGTTCATCGCCTTCGCGCCCTACGCGTCCTGGTGCCCGTTCGAGCTGTGGATCCTGCCCCGGCGGCACGTGGCGAGCTTCGGCGCGCTGGAGGACCGGCAGCTGCGGCCGCTCGCCGAGACCCTGCAGGGCGTGCTCGGACGGCTGTACGCCTGCCTCAACAATCCGCCGTACAACTACATCATCCACACCGCGCCGTACGACGCGAAGGTCGATCACTTCTACCACTGGCACATCGAAGTGCTGCCCCGCCTCTCCCAGGTCGCGGGGTTCGAATGGGGCTCGGGGTTCTACATCAATACAGTGCCTCCGGAGGACGCGGCTCGGTACCTCCGGGAGACGAAGGTCCCGGTGGTCAGCTCCACCGGATCGCAGGGAGGTGCACCATGACACGCACGCACGCCGCGTGCCGGTACGCGGCAGTCTGCTTGACGGCACTGGCGCTGGCCGGCATCGGCGCCGGCGCTCCGGTCTTCGGCGCCGCGCCCAGCACGCTGATCGTCGGCCTGGACCAGGAGCCGCCCACGCTCGACCCGCACGCCTCGCCCTCCGCCGTCACCTACCAGATCATCACCGACGTCACCGAAAACCTCTTGTACCAGGATCTCGGCGGGAAGCTGCTGCCCTGGCTGGCCACCGACTACAAGGCCTCTCCGGACGGCAAGGCGTTCACATTCACGCTGCGCAAGGACGCGAAATTCACCGACGGCGCGCCGGTCAACGCCGAGGCCGTCAAGTGGAACTTCGACCGGATCGTCAACCCGAACTTCAAGGCCGGCGGCGCGCTGACGGCGCTCTCCGGCTATGCCGGCTCCACCGTCGTCGATCCGTACACGGTGCGCGTGAACTTCAAGGAGCCGTACGCGCCGTTTCTGACGTACGTGGCGGGCGGCACGCTGTCCCTGATCTCGCCGAAGACGACGCCGGGACAGGGCGACGCCGTGAATCAGAAGCCGGTCGGCAGCGGGCGGTTTGTCGTGAGCGAGTACGTCGCCAAGGACCACGTCACGCTGGTCCGCAACGGCGAGTACAACCGCCGGCCGCCCTACAGCAACCATCAGGGACCCGCCTCCGTGGATCGCATCGTCTGGAAGTTCATCCCGGAGTCCGGCACGCGCGTCACGACCGTCGAGTCCGGCGAAACGCAGATGATCAGCTTCCTCAGCACGCCGGCCGCGGTGCTGACGCGGCTCGAGGCGAACAAGGCGCTGCGCGTCGAGAAGAATCCGTATCCCGGGGCGCCGCGGATCTGGCTGCTCAACGTGAAGAAACCGCCGACCAACGACCTCAGGGTGCGGCAGGCGATTCTCTACGGCGTGAACCGCGCCGCGGTCACCGACTCCGTCTACCGGGGACTCGGCACCGTCGCCTGCGCGCCGCTGACCCAGCACACGCTCGCGACGCCCGACCTGTGCGCCAAGTACAAGTACGATCCGAAGAAAGCGGCGCAGCTGCTCGACGAGGCCGGCTGGAAGATGGGCCCCAACAACGTCCGGGCGAAGAACGGCCAGCCGCTTTCGATCGAGATCAACTCGATCAACTACGGCAGCGGCAACCTGCCGGAGATCGAGCTGCTCCAGGGCCAGCTGCTGCAGCTGGGCGTGGACGCGAAGATCAAGAGCCAGGCGCGGCCGCCGTGGTACGAGGACAACTTCCACTGCGCCACCAACGGCCCGGTGATGTTCCTGCGGGCGGTGGACTGGGACGGCCTGTTCGCCCTCTTCGGCTCGCAGAACATCGGCGGCAACTTCAACTGGTCGTGCTACGCCAACCCGGAGGTCGACAGGCTGATCGCGGAGGGCCGCGCGGTGTTCGACCCCGCGAAGCGGCGGGCGGTGTACGCCCGGCTCGAGACAATCCTCATGAACGACGCGGTCGCCGTGCCGCTCGTGGACGAGCTGTCCGTGTGGGTCATCCGGAACAACGTGCGCGGCACGTTGTACAACTTCTCGACCTATCCGGTGCTCGGCGACGTAACCGTCGGCCGGTGAGCCCGTGGGATCCGCCGGGCCCGACTGGCTGATCGTCCGCGCGTCCCGCCTGATCGACGGGGCCGGCGCGCCGCCGATCGAGCGGCCCACGGTCGTGATCCACCGCGGGATGATCCACGAGATCCGCGGCGGCGGTGCCGCGCCGACGAGCGACCGGCCGCGCGGCGTGCCGGAGCTCGACCTCGCCGGCCACACCCTGCTGCCCGGCCTCATCGACGCGCACGTGCACTTGGTGCTGCCCGGCGACGGCACGCCCTTCGAAACGTCCGTGCGCGAGCCGGACGGCGTCCTGCTCGCGACCGCGATCCACAACGCGCAGACCGCGCTCCGCGCCGGGATCACGACGCTGCGGGACTGCGGGAGCATGCGCGACACCACGCTGGAGATCCGCCGGGCGCAGCAGCTGGGGTATGCGGTCGTGCCGCGGCTTCATTTGTGCCGGTGCCCGATGACGATCACGGGCGGACACTGCTGGTATTTCGGCGGCGAGGCGGACGGCCCGGAGGGCGTCCGCGCGATGGTCCGGCGCCTCGCCAAAGCGGGCGTGGATTTCATCAAGATGATGGCCAGCGGCGGCGGCACGCTCGGCACCTACTCGTCGCGGCCCTCCTACACGGTCGAAGAGCTCCGCGCCGCGGTGGACGAAGCGCACCGGCTCCATCGCCGCGTCGGCATCCACTGCACCTGCGCCGACGCCACGCGCAACGCCGTCGCCGCGGGCGCCGACCACATCGAGCACGCCCTGTTTCTCTCCGACGAGCAAGGGCGGCAGCGGTTCGAGCCCGAGGTGGCGGACGCGGTCGCGCAGCGGCGGATCCCCGTCACCTCGACCCTCTGCGTCGGGCACTTTCTCGTGGACACCCTTTCGGTCCGGGACGGCGCGACGCCGGAGGAGCGGGCCGCCGTCGAGCGGTGGCGGCGGACGAACGACGACAACATGCGGAACGCGGGGCGCATGCGGCAGGCCGGCGTGGGGTACGTGGCGGGCACCGACGCCGGCTGGCGCTTCACCCCGTTCGACGGATTGGTAAGGGAGCTCGAGCTGCTGCACGAGGCGGGCATGTCGGCCGGCGACGCGATCGCGGCGGCGACGTCCGCCGCGGCCGGGGCGATGGGCATCGCGGACGAGGTCGGCACTCTCCGCGCCGGGCTTCGGGCCGACATGATCGCGGTGGCGGGCGATCCGCTCGAGGACCTCGCGGCGCTGCGGCGTCCCGCGATGGTCATGCTCGGCGGCACGCCAGTCGTCCGCCCGGCCTAGGAGGAGGCACCACGCGCATGCTCTTCACGAACGCGGCCGGGCGGTGATCCGCTACATCTCCGCCAGGCTCCTCGCGACCGTTCCGGTCGTCTTCGGCGTCACCCTCACCGTGTTCTCGATGTTGTACCTGATCCCGGGCGACCCGGTCAAGATGATGCTGAGCGAGTTTGTGACGAGCCCGCAGCAGATCGCGCGGATGCGCGCGCAGCTGCACCTCAACGAGCCGTTCGCCCAGCAGTACGCGCGGTTCGTATGGAACGCGGCCCGCGGCAACCTCGGCGAGTCGATCCGCGACCGCCGCCCCGTCACGGACGAGATCATGGAGCTGTTTCCCTCCACGATCCAGCTGGCGCTCACGGCGCTCGCGCTCTCGGCCGCCCTCGGCGTCGGGCTCGGCGTGGTGGCGGCGATCCGCCAAAACTCCTGGACGGACGTCGGCGCGATGATGCTGGCCCGCCTCGGGGTGTCGATGCCGTCGTTCTGGCTCGGCCTCCTCCTCATCTTCGTCTTCTCGCTGCACCTCGAGCTTCTGCCGGCGACCGGGGGCGGCGGGCTCGACCACCTCGTCATGCCGGCGTTCGCGCTCGGGGCGGGCGCGGCGGCGATTACCGCGGCGCTCACACGGTCGAGCATGCTCGAAGTGCTGCGGATGGACTACATGACGACGGCGCGCGCGAAAGGCCTCGCCGGGGCGTCCGTGATCTTACGACACGGACTCGCCAACGCGCTCATCCCCATCGTGACGATCTTCGGGCTGCAGGCCGGCCAGCTGCTGGCCGGCACGGTGATCATCGAGACGGTGTTCGGGCGGCCGGGGATCGGCCGGCTGCTCATCAACGCAATCTTAAATAAGGACTTCCCGCTGGTTCAGGGGATCGTGCTCTTCGTGGCGGTCGCGTACGTGTTCATCAACCTGCTCGTCGACGTCGTGTACGCCGCGGTCGATCCGCGCATCCGCTATGGCTGACCCGGCGGCGCCCCTGCCCCGCCCCGGCCGGACGGCTCCGCGGACTCGCCTGCGGTCGAGCCTCCGGCGGGTGCGCCGGCACAAAGGCGCCGTCGCGGGGCTCGTCATCGTCGGGGCGCTCGTCTTCGTCGCGCTGTTTCAGAACGCGCTTGCGCCGGTGAGCCCGATCCGGATCGACATCGCCCAGGCGCTCGCCGCCCCGGGGCCCGGCCACCCCATGGGCACCGACCAGTACGGGCGCGACACGTACAGCCGCGTCGTGCACGGCTCCGGCATCTCGCTCACCGTCGGGCTCATCTCGGTCGGCATCGCCGCGACGGCCGGCACCGCGACCGGCCTCGTCGCGGGCTATTACGGCCGCGCGCTCGACGCCCTCCTGATGCGCGTCGTCGACGTGATGCTGGCGTTTCCCGGGATTCTGCTCGCCCTCGGGATCGTGAGCGTCCTCGGCCCCAGCCTCCGCAACCTCATGATCGCCGTCGGCATCTCGGGAATCCCGCTCTACGCGCGCCTCGTGCGCGGGTCGGTGCTGGTGGCGAAAGAGCAGCTCTACGTCGACGCCGCGCGCGTGACCGGCGTCCCGGTGCCCGTGATCCTCGTCCGCCACATCCTGCCGAACGTGGTGGCGCCGGTGATCGTGGCCGGCACCCTCGGGATGGGCACGGCGATTCTCGCGGCCGCGGCGCTCTCGTTCATCGGCCTCGGCAGCCAGCCGCCGACGCCGGAGTGGGGCCGGATGCTCAGCGAGGGCCGCGACTATCTGCGCGACGCCTGGTGGATCTCGACGTTTCCGGGGCTCGCGATCATGCTGACCGTGCTCGGCGTGAACATGCTCGGCGACGGCCTGCGCGACGTGCTCGATCCCCGCTTGAAGATCTGACACACGCGCCTCAACACACCCAACACGAAGGGGAGCGGCGATCGCCGCTCCCCTTCACGCATTGCCTCCGGCTGTCAGGGCCGGCACGCGATTGCTATTCGGAGGTGCCGCTGTCCGCGGTGGCGTGGGCCACGAAGTCGGCCACCGACATGTTCATCCCGGCGATGACGCTCGGGTTGGCAACCGCCCAGCCGTTCACGTCGTTCACCCACTCGCCGTGCCGGTAGATCGCGGCGGCAACGTTCGTGCCGACGTTGGAGTCGATCGTGGAGATCGAAAATCCCGTGGAGCCGCCCACGGCCACGTTGCCCATGTAGAGGCACGCGCCGCCGTCGCACGTGAACGTGCCGCCGGCGAAGTTCGCGTCGCCGACCGTCATCGTCCAGTTACCGCTGCACGTGTTGGCGCAGTCGGCGTCGCCGGCCGTGACGGCCGACGTGATCGTACCGTCCACGCCGCCGAGCGTTCCGGACCCGGCCAGCATCCCGTGCGCGGCGGTGAAGCCGCTTACGCCGATGAGCTCCTGCGCCGAGACGGACCCTGCGCTTGCAAGACTGACTACCAGTATGGCCGCGAGCAACAGATAGCGCATATAGCCTAACCTCCCTAGCCTACCCGAGCGTCGGTGACACCCCGAAGGAGCACATATCACCGCATTGGGGATTTCCCCAGCCGCCCGCGCGCGGAAACGTACGCGGTGCGGGCCGCCCCGTTACGCCGGCAGCCCGTAGAGATCGGCGAACTTGGCGCGCAGGTAGCCCAGGTAGGGCTCGGCCGTCATCGCGGAGCCCGTCTCGCGTCGGAGTAGCTCGGAGGGCAGGAACTTGCGCCCATGCGCGTAAACGTGGTCCCGCATCCAGCCGTAAAGCGCGGCGAAGCGCCCCGCGCGGATGTCGTCGGTCGGCGACGGGTGCGCGCGGCGCGCGGCCTCGAACAGCTGCACCGACGCCACGTTGCCGAGCGTGTAGGACGGGAACGAACCGACGAGCCCGCTCGACCAGTGGATGTCTTGAAGCACGCCGTCGGTGTCGCCGGGCGGCGTGAAGCCGAGATACGCCCGCATCTTCCCCGCCCACGCCTCCGGCAGGTCCCGGACCGCCAGGTCGCCGGTCAGCAGCGCCTTTTCCAGCTCGAACCGCAGCACGATGTGCAGATTGTAGGTGACCTCGTCGGCGCTCACGCGGATCAGTCCCGGCTCGACGCGGTTCACCGCCCGGTAGACGCCCTCGGCGTCGGCCGACTTGAGCTGCTCCGGGAACGCCCGGTGGAGGCGCGGGAACGCGTACTCCCAGAACGCCCGGCTGCGGCCGACGAGATTCTCCCACATGCGCGACTGGGACTCGTGGATGCCGCTGCCGGCGCCGTCGGAGAGCGGCGACCGCTCCAGCGCCGGCGCGGTGCCCTGGCTGTACATCGCGTGCCCCGATTCGTGGAACGTGCCGAACACCGCGGACAGGCGGCGGCCGAAGCGCGTCGTAATCCGCACGTCGTCGCGGTGGAACTTCGTCGAGAACGGGTGCGCGGACAGGTCCAGCCGGCCGCGCCGCGTGTCGTATCCAAACGCCTGCACGATCTCGAGCGCGAACGTCCGCTGCGCCGCTTCGTCGAAGCCGGCGTCGAGGACGTCCGGGTCCACGGCGCCGGCCCGCGGCGCGATCCCCCGGACCAGCGGCACCACGACCTCGAGAAGGCGCCCGAACAGGGCCTCCAGCTCGCGCGCCGTCACGCCGGGATCGTAGCGGTCCACGAGCGCGTCGTACGGATGGCCGGCGTAGCCGATGTACTCCGCCTCCCGCCGGGCGAGCTGAAACACCTGCTCGAGGTGCGGCCGGAAGGCGGCGAAGTCGTTCGCCGCCCGCGCGTCGCGCCAGACGTGCGTCGCGACCGCCGCGACCCGCTGCCGCTCGGCCACGAATTCCGCGGGCAGCGGCGCGGTCGAGGTCGCGGCGCGCCACCCGGACGAGCGCCGCGTCGTCCGACGCCGGATCGGCGCCGCGCACGGCGGCCTCCGCCGCGTCGAGCAGGCGCCGGGTCGCATCCGACGTGAACAGCTCGTGCGCGAGACGGGCCAGCGTCGAGAGCTGCAGCGCGCGGCCTTCCGCCCCGCCGGGCGGCATCAGCGTCTCCTGATCCCAGCGCAGCACGGCCGCCGCCGCCTTGAGGTCGGCGATCGTCGCGAGGTGCGACCGGAGCGCCGCAATTGCCGTATCACGCGCAGGATCGGCCATGGCGTGCCTCCACGTTCGAACGGATCGGCGGGCGGTGCGGGACCGCGCCGCGGCGCGGGAGAGCGGTGCGGCCGTCCCGAAGGCAATTTCGGGGACATCGCGGCGATGCCTCTGCCCGGACGCGCCATCGAGGGAGACGACCGATGCGAAGCACTGTGCCGTTGATGTTCGGACTCCACATGCCCAATTTCACGTTTCCCGGGGCGCCCGCCGGCGGTCTGTTCGACCGCGTCGTCGAGACCGCACAGGCGGCGGAGCGGGCGGGCTTCGACCTCGTCACGGTGATGGACCACTTCTATCAGATCGGCATGGTCGGCGCGGAGACCGATCCGATCCTCGAGGCCTACACGGCGCTCGGCGCGCTGGCCGCCCGCACGTCACGCATCAGGCTCGGGACGCTCGTGACGGGCGTGACCTACCGGAATCCGGCGCTGCTCGCGAAGATGGTGACCACGCTGGACGTGATCTCCAAGGGCCGCGCGCTCATGGGCATCGGAGCGGCCTGGAACGACGCGGAGCATCGAGGGTACGGCTTTGAGTTTCCGCCGGTCCGCGAGCGCATGGACCGGCTCGATGAAGCGCTGACCATCATCAAGGGCATGTTCCGGGAGGAACGCCCGTCCTTCCAAGGCCGGTACTACCGGATCGAACGCGCGGTCAACAGCCCGCGGCCGGTTCAACCCGGCGGGCCGAAGATCCTCATCGGCGGGGCCGGCGAGAAACGGACCCTTCGGCTGCTCGCGCGGCACGGCGACATCGGACACTGGTTCGGCGGCAATCTCGAGGATCTGAAGCGGAAGAAGGAGGTCTTCAAGCGCCACTGCGAGGCGGAGGGGCGAGACCCCTCCGCGGTGCTTCTGACCGTCAGCGCCGGTCTTCTGCTGGTCAAGAACGAGAGCGACGCCGCGTCTGCGCTCGCGGGTATTCCGGCCGCGCGGCGCCGCATGGTCGCCGCCGCCACGGTTCCCCAGGCCGCCGAACTACTCGGCAGGCACATCGACGCGGGATTCAGCGGTTTCACGTTCGACAATCTGGCGCTGCCGACGACCGACTCGATTGAACTCGCCGGCGAGCTGATCAAGATCGTGCGCGGCGGCTAGGTGGCGTCCGCCTTCTTCGCGTTGTAGAGATCGCCTTGCGCCCCGCCCGCGCCGCGGCTCGCGCGGGTCCGGCGGCCGGCGCCCTTCGCGGGCGGCGGAGGCGGACCGGGATAGGTGACCCGCTTCGCCTCGACGCGCGCCCACGGAGTGAGTTTGTGGACGTTGCCCTTGCCGGGGGTCATGATATCCACCACTTCATCGCCGCGGGCAATGAGCGCGTCGGCCACAAGCGAACGGTGGCAGCGCCACGGCACCGCTTCCGCGCACATGATCGCGATCGGACCGGCGTCCCTGGCGAGCGCGCGCAGTGCCGCGAGGGCGTCGGCAAACTGCGGCGTTTCCATATAGTCGGCAAACCCGCGGAACCCGGTGTTTCGCCACGCCGTGTTGGTGGAGTCCGCGCGGGGCTTGCGCAGGCCGCCGAGCGCCTTCATGTGCCGGTAGCGGATCCGGCGGTTGGGCAGGGTCCGGCGCAGGTTCTCGACATTGAATTGCGGCACGTGGCGCGAGCGCGGCACCGTGCGGATGTCGACGAGCACGCGGACGCCGAAGCTGCGGAGCGCCTCCACCAGCTCGTCGAACGACCGCGTCGAGTGTCCGATCGTGTAAATGCGCATCGCGCCTCCGGGCATCTACGTCTCCTTCCGGGCCTCAATCACACAGTGCAGGGGGATCTCCGCAATCCACGGTCCCGAGGTAGCGCCGGCGAGAAACTCCTCGGTCGGCTCCGGCTCCTCGAACGCGGTAATGACAAACCGGGCCGCGCGGAACGTCCGAACGTACCACGACAGCGGGCGGTGATAGGCCGGCGTGTACCCCACGTGCTCCTCTCCGGCGCGCCACGGCACCTGGCCGGTAAAGCACTCCCGGTAGCGGCTCACCTTCCGCCAGATCGTCCTCGTGAAATCCATCTGTTCGATGATCCACGCCGAGGCCCCGGCGATGTCGAAGCACGGGTGGCTCAGACTGGCGACGAACCGTCCGCCGGGGCGCAGCACCCGGCTCACCGCCCGGATCGTGCCCGCGGTGTCTTCGATGTCCATCAGCGCCATGTTGCACGCCGCGACGTCGACACCGCCGTCTTCCAGCATCTCGAGGCGCGCGGTATCGCCGGCGTGGTAGGTAATCCCGAGCGGCTCCCCGGCCTCCCGCGCGCGCGCCCGCTCGATGATCGCCGGGCTCGCGTCGACGCCCGTGACGCCGGCGCCCATGCGGGCGAACCGCCGCGCAAGGTATCCGTTGCCGCACGCGAGGTCGAGGAGCCGCTGCCCGCGCACCTCGCCGACGACCCGGAGGAACACGGGGTCGATGAGCGTCCGGTGCCAGAGATCACCGTCGTCCCCCTGCTTCGCGTCGTACCAGGCGGCCATGGCATTCCAGGCGCCGACGTCCATTCGCGGCCCTCCTCAGAACGAGTCCGGCATCCCGGCGTGTCTGTTATACTGAAAAGACCGTGAGTCTTGCCGAGCTCCGCATACGCATTGCCGATCGCGACGCCCTGGCCGGGGCCCTCGAGAGCACGCTGGGGCGGGAGCGCGTCTTCACGCAGCCCGTCGATCTGCTGGCCTACGAGTACGACGGCTCGGTGCTCGCCGCGATTCCTGACCTCGTCGTCCTCCCTACTTCGACGGCGGACGTCGCCGCGATCGTGCGGACGGCGGCGCGTTTTGGGGTGCCGCTGATCGCGCGCGGCTCAGGAACAGGGCTCTCGGGCGGGGCGATCACGCCGATCGGCGGGATCGTCGTCGCGATGGCCAAGATGCGGCGCATCCTCTCGCTCGACCTCGCCAACCGCGTCGCGGTCGTGCAGCCCGGCGTCATCAACCTCGACGTGACGCGCGCGGTCGAGGGGGACGGCTACTTCTACGCGCCCGATCCCAGCAGCCAGTCGGCCTGCAGCATCGGCGGCAACGTCGCGAACAACAGCGGCGGCGTGCATACCCTCGCGTTCGGCGTCACGACCAACCACGTGCTGGGCCTCGAGATGGTGATGGCCGACGGCTCGGTCGCCCATCTCGGCGGGCGCGGCCCCGACGAGCCGGGCCTCGACCTCACCGGCCTGGCCGTAGGATCGGAGGGTACCATCGGCATCGTCACCGCGGTGACGGTGCGCCTGATGCGGCGCCGCGAGAACGTCCGGACGATGCTCGGCATCTTCGAGACGATCGAGGAGGCAAGCCAGGCCGTCGCCGGCATCATCGCGTCCGGCATCGGGCCGACCTCCCTCGAGATGATCGACCAATTGACGGCGCAGGCCGTCGAACCCGCGGTCCACGCGGGTCTGCCGCTCGACGCCGGGGCCGTCCTTTTAATTGAAGTCGAAGGCGTGCGGGAAGGGCTCGAACGGTGCGCCCGGACGGTCGAGGACCTGTGCCGGCAGAACCGCGCCCGCGAGGTCCGCACCGCGCGCACCGAGGAGGAGCGCCATCTCTACTGGGCGGCGCGCAAGGGCGCGTTCGGCGCGATGGGCCGGCTGGCCCCGAATTACTACCTCCACGACGCGGTCGTGCCGCGCAGCCAGCTGCCCGCGATCATGCACCAGATCGGGGAGATCGCGCGGCGGTACAACATCCGCGTCGCGAACGTCTTTCACGCTGGCGACGGCAACGTGCATCCGCTGATTCCGTACGACGCGACGGCCCCGGGCGAGACCGACCGGGTGATGCAGGCGAGCGAGGAGATGCTCTCCGCGTGCGTCGCCGCCGGCGGCAGCCTCAGCGGAGAGCACGGGATCGGCTTCGAAAAGAACAACTACATGCCCTGGATCTTCAGCGACGCCGACCTCGGCGCGCAGCGGCGGCTCAAGGCCGCGTTCGACCCGGAGGACCTCATGAATCCGTTCAAGGTGTTTCCGACGCCCGTCTCCTGCGGCGAACTGCTCACGCGGCGGCCGCCGCGGCTGGCGGCATCGGGCGCGGCGTCGGGGTTGTGGATTTGAGTACCATGGCCACGGCCGCCGCCCGTCCGATCCCCCGTCTCTTGATCCCCGAACTGGACAAGTGCATCCAGTGCGGGTTCTGCCTGCCGGCCTGCCCCACGTACCGCATCCTGGGTGTGGAAACGGAGTCGCCGCGCGGCCGCATCCACCTGATCGAGGCCGCGGCGCAGGGCCGGGTCCCGCTCGACGAACGGCTCGAGGAGCACATGTACGTCTGCCTGGGCTGCCGCGCGTGCGAGACGGCCTGTCCGGCGGGCGTGCACTTCGGCACGATCATCGAGGCCGGGCGCGCGGAGGTCGGGCCGACCGGGTCCCCGCTGGCGAGGCGCGTGACGCTCGCGGCGCTGCGCCACCTGATGCCGTACCCCGAACGGCTGCGCGCCGCGGCGGGGCTCCTGCGCCTGTACCAGCGCAGTGGGCTCGGGCGCCTCTTGCGGGCGCTGCACCTCATGCCGGGGCGGCTCGGCGAGATGGAAGCGCTCCTCCCGGCAGTGCCGGACGGCGCGTTCGCGCCGGAGCAGGAAGTCTTTCCCGCGATCGGCCCCCGGCGCGCCCGCGTAGGGTTGCTCAGCGGCTGCGCGATGAGCGTGCTCTTCCCCGGCTCCAACGAGGCGACCGTCCGCGTGCTGCGGCGAAACGGCTGCGAGGTCGTGGTCCCGCGGGAGCAGACGTGCTGCGGCGCCCTCAACATCCACAACGGCGAGCGCGCGGCCGCCCAGGCGATGGCCCGCCGCAACATCGAAAGCTTCCTGCGCGCGGGCGTGGACGCGGTGGTCATCAACGCGGCCGGCTGCGGCGTCGCGAGCAAGGAGTACCCGGTGCTGTTCCGGGACGACACCCCGGGGTACGTGCCGAGGGCCGAGGCGTTCAGCAGCCTGTGCCGCGACGCGACGGAGTTCCTGGCGGAGCTGGGCCTTACCGGCACGCTCGGCGAGATCCGAGCGCGCGCGACCTATCAGGACCCGTGCCACCTCGCGCACGGCCAGCGGATTCGCCGGCAGCCCCGCGACCTGCTGCGCCGGATCCCCGGCCTCGATCTCGTCGAGATGGACGGGGCGGACCGCTGCTGCGGCAGCGCCGGCATCTACAACATCGTGCAGCCCGGCTACTCGAAGCAGATCCTCGAGGAAAAGATGGACGCGGTCGTCCGGACCGGCGCGGACCTGCTGGTCGCGCCGAACCCGGGCTGCCTGCTGCAGCTCGCGGCCGGCATCCGCGCCCGGGGTATCCCGATGGAAGCGTGCCACGTCGTCGACCTGCTCGACCGGGCGTACACGGCCGCCGATCCGCCGGCCGAGCGGGCGTGACCGGCGTCCCCCGCGCGCAGGACCGGGCCGGCGGCACCTTCGCCTCGCGCGTCCGCGACATCGTCGGCGAGGCGCACCTCACCACCGATCCCGACCGCCTCGACGCGTGGCGCATCGACGGCGCGCGTCCCGGACTGTGGGCGGTGCCCGCGGACGCCGAGCAGGTCGCGGCGCTCCTGACCGCCGCCGCGGAGTCGGGCGCCGGGGTGATCCCGCGGGGCGGCGGGGCGCACCAGCACCTCGGCAATCCGCCGGCGCACGCCGACCTCGTGGTCGAGACGACCCGCCTCGCCGGCATCACCGACTACACCCCCGCCGACTACGTCGTCGCGGTCCGCGCCGGCACACCGTTCCGGGAGCTGCAGCAGGCGCTGGCCGCGAACGGGCAGTGGCTGCCGCTCGACCCGCCGGGGGCCGCGGACACCACGATCGGCGGGCTCGTCGCCGCGAACCGCAACGGCCCCCGCCGCCTCCTTTGGGGCTCGATCCGCGACCTCGTCATCGGCATCCGCGTCGCGCTGCCGACCGGCGAGGTGATCAAAGCGGGCGGCAAAGTCGTGAAAAACGTCGCCGGCTACGACCTGACCAAACTGTTCATCGGCTCGTTCGGCTCGTGCGGCATCATCACGGACGTCACCTTCAAAATTCTGCCGCTGCCCGGCGAGGGCGTGACGGTCCTGGCGGCGGTCGCGAGCGCGGAGGCGGCGCATGCGCTCACGACCGCCGTGATGCGGTCGTACCTGCTGCCGTCCGCGCTCGAGGCGGCCAATCCCGAGGCGCTGGCCGTGCTGGCGCGGACCGCCGGGCTGTCGCTGCCGGCCGGGACGAGCGGGTCCGGAACGGGCCGGTGGGGCGTGCTGCTCCTCGCCGAGGGGCTCGAGGAGAGCCGGACGCGCCACATCGATGAGATGCGGACGCTGACCGCCGCCGCCGGCGGGCCGGGCGCCGCGGTCGAGGTCTATTCGGGAACGCCGCACGACGCGCTGTGGCGCGCGGTGGCCGAGTTCCCGTCGCCGGCGTCGCACCCCGGCGGCGTCGTCTTCCGCGCCGGCACGCCGATTACGCGATGGCTCGACGTCGCCCAGGCCGCCCGCGCGGCGGCGGGCGACGCTCCCGCGGTGCTGGCGCACGCGGGCGTCGGATTGACCTACATCGCGGCGCCCCCGGGGCAGGCATCCGTGCTCGCGGACGCGCTCGAACGCGCGGCGGCCGGCCCTTCGGCGTCCGGGGACGCTGCCGGCGGGCTCGGCGGCTACGTCGTCGTCGAGGCCGCGCCCACGGCCCTCAAGGCGAGCCTGCCCGTGTGGGGCCAGGCGCCCTCGGCCGTCGAGTTGATGCGGCGGCTGCGCGCGCAGTACGATCCAAAGGGCATCATGGTGCCGGGACGGTTGGGATGGCTCTCGTAACCGCCGGCGGCCGCGCCGCCGCGGGCGCCGCGCCGGTGTCCGCCCCGTCGCCGCCCACATCGCGGCGCGCCATCATCACGATCGCGGCGATGCTCGGCATGTTTCTCGCCGCGATGGACTCCACCGCGGTCGGCACGGCGATGCCGACCATCGTCGGCGCGTTCGGCGGCCTGGCGCTGTATTCGTGGGTGTTCGCCGCGTACCAGATCGCCTTTGTCGTGACGACGCCGATCTTCGGCCGCCTTGCGGACGTCCACGGCCGGAAGCGGATCTACTTGACCGGCATCCTCTGGTTCGTCGCCGCCTCCGCGCTGTGCGGCTTCTCGCGCTCGATGGATCAACTCGTGCTCTTCCGGCTCCTGCAGGGCATCGGCGGCGGGGCGGTGCTGCCCATCGCCATGACGATCATCGCGGATCTGTTTCCGGTGCAGCAGCGACTGCGGATGCAGGGCTTGTTCAGCGGCGTGTGGGGCTTCGCGGCGATCATCGGTCCGCTGGTCGGCGGGTTCCTCGCCGACCACGGCGTCTGGCGCTGGATCTTTTTCCTCAACATTCCGGCCGGGCTGATCGCCACGCTCATCCTGACGTTCGCGTTCACGGAATCAAAGGCCGGAGGCCGCGCCACCATCGACTTCGCCGGCATCAGCCTGCTCTCGGCGGCGACGATCGTACTGCTGCTGCTCATGTACTGGGGCGGCCACGCGTTTCCGTGGCTGTCGGCGCCGGCGGCGGGTCTCGCGGCGCTCACCGCGCTGCTCACGCTGTTGTTCCTGCACGTCGAGGCGCACGCGGCCGAACCATTCATGCCGTTCAGCCTGTTCACGAACCGGATCATCACCGTGTGCTGCATCGGCGGCTTCGTCATCGGGATCAGCATCTTCGGCATGACGGCGTACGTGCCGCTGTTCATGCAGGGCGTGCTGGGATCGAGCGCCACAACCGCCGGAGAAGCGTTGATGCCGTACATGGTGATGTGGACCGTGGCCAGCATCGCGGGGGGCCGCCTCGCGCTGCGATGGGGCTACCGGCCCCTCATGATGACCGGGATGACGCTGCTGGCGGCGTCGCTGGCCCTGCTGACGCTGCTCACGGCCCACACCCCGCCGGGGATCGTCTTCTTCGATATGTTCGTCCTTGGATGCGGGATGGGGCTCGCGGCGACGCTGTTTATGGTGGCGATGCAGAACGCGGTGCCGCGTCCGCTGCGCGGCGTCGTCACGGCGATCAACATCTTCGTGCGGAACCTCGGCAGCGTGATCGGCGTGAGCGCGCAGGGCGCGGTGCTCATCGGCATCTTGGACGCGCGCCTCGCGCACCTGCCGGCCCGCGTGCGGCTGACGATGCCCGCGGACGTCGATCCGCGGGCGCTGCTGGATGCCGCGGGACAGGCCCGGGTCGGACCCCAGGCGCATGAGGCCATCCGGCAGGCGCTCGCCCACGGCATTCACGGCGGCTTCGTGCTCGCGTTCTCACTCGTGACGATCGGCCTCGCGGCCGTCGTCTTGTACATGCCGTCGGGCAGCGTGCTCGAGCATACCGCCGATGACAACGTACGCATGCCCCAGCCGGCCGCAGCCGGCGGGGCGGGCAACGGGTGAGGCGCGCGACGCTTCCAACCTGACGCACCCATGCACCGGCTCACGCTCTCCCTCGCCCTGCACAACCACCAGCCCGTCGGCAACTTCGACCACGTCTTCGCCGACGCGACGGAACGGTCGTACGCGCCGATGATCGCGGCGCTCGAGCGCCATCCCGCGATCCGCGTGGCCCTGCACTACTCCGGCCCGCTGCTCGACTGGTTCCACGCGCACCGGCCGGACCTGATCGCGCGCCTGCGGGCGCTCGTCGCGCGCGGGCAGATCGAGATGCTCACCGGCGCGTACTACGAGGCGATCCTCCCGATCGTGCCGGACGCGGACAAACGGGGCCAGATCCTCAAAATGACCCGCGCCATCAGGAACGATTTCGGCTACGCCGCGGACGGCCTCTGGCTCGCCGAGCGGGTGTGGGAGCCGCACCTCGCGCGTCCCCTCGGCGAGGCCGGGATCGCGTACACGATCGTGGACGACACGCACTTCCACGCCGTCGGTCTGGAGGACAAGCAGCTGCTCGGCTACTACGTGACGGAGGAAGAGGGCGTCACCGTCGCGCTGTTTCCGAGCCTCCGGCGCCTCCGCTATCTCATCCCCTGGGTCACACCGGAGGAGGTCATCGACTACCTGCGCACGCTCGCCGATGCCGACGTCCGCCCGGAGGGCCGGGCGGACCCGCTCGACCTCGCCCTCATGGGCGACGACGGCGAGAAGTTCGGGATGTGGCCGACGACGTACGCGCACTGCTGGGAGCGGGGATGGGTCGACCGCTTCTTCGAAGCGCTCGAGACGACCCGCTGGATCGACCTCGTGCCCCCGGGCGACTACCGGCGCACCCACGAGCCGGCCGGCGCGATCTACCTGCCGACGGCCACCTACGACGAGATGGCGGAATGGGCGCTGCCTCCGACGCGCGCCGAAGCGCGGGCCAGCCTGCGCCACGACCTCGAGACCGGCGGCCGGGGCGATCTCGCGAGCCTCGTGCGCGGCGGGTTCTGGCGCCACTTCCTCGTCCGGTATCCCGAGGCCAACACGCTGCACCATCTCGCGCTGCGCGCGGGCCGCAAGGTGCGCGCGATGTCTCCGGGTCCCGACCGCGAACGGGCCTTGAACGAGTTGTGGAGCGGCGAGTGCAACTGCACCTACTGGCACGGCGTCTTCGGGGGCATCTACCTGCCGCACATCCGGGGCGCGGCGTTCGAGCATCTCATCACCGCGGAGGCGGAAGCCGACCGCGTCCAGCACCCGCGGCCCTACGCCGAGGCGTCCGCGGGCGACCTGAACGGAGACGGCCAGCCGGAGCTCTATCTCGCCACCGGGCTCGACGTCTGCACCATCGATCCGGCCCGCGGCGGCAGTATCGTGGAGTGGGACGACCGCTCCCGAAAGCGGCACCTCGGCAACGTGCTCACGCGGCGGGCGGAAGCCTACCACGCCCGCGTGCGCAACGAGGCGCCCCCGCTCGAGGGCGCGGTCTCGATCCACGAGGCCGGCGACCGCCCCAAGGAGCCCGGCCTCGAGCGCCTGCTCGTCTACGACCGCGTCCGCCGGACGACGCTCCGGGCGTGGCTCTGGCCGGCGGAGGTAACGCGCGATGAGGTGTGGCGCGATGCCGCGGAGGACCTCGGAGGATTCGGCATCGCTCCGTATGGGTGGCGGCTCGAGGAGACGCCCGAGGGCGCCGCGGCCGTGCTGACACGGCGCGCCCGGGTGGGCGAGGGGCAGGCGACCCTCGAGCGCCGGATCGCCGTCGAGGCGCACACGCGCGGGCTCACCCACGCGGTGCGCCTCGTCTGGGAAGGTCCGGGCGTCCTGCGCGCCGTCTTCGCCGAGCACTGGAACCTCGGTCTTTTCGGGGCGCCGGACCAGGTGTGGGCGGACGCCGGCGGGGACTCCCGCGTCTCGCTGTGGGAGCCGGCCGACCTGCCGCGCGCGACGGTGGTGCGCGCCGGCGAAACCTACTCCGGGCTGACGCTCACGTTCACGCCGGAGCGCACCGCGGACGTCTGGACGCTGCCGGTGTTCACCATTTCGAACTCGGAGTCCGGCTTCGAACGGAACCAGCAGGGCGCGATGCTCGTCCTCCGGTGGGAGATCGCGCTGCCCGCCGGCGCTTCCTGGGAGCAGACGACCCGCACCGGCGTCGCTTGACTAAGACGAATCACATCACGACAGACTCGACGAGGAGCGTGAATCGATGTCCCGCGCAATCGCGATCGCCGTCCTGTTGACCCTGATGCCGCTCTGCCGGCCCGGCACCATCGCCGCGCAGACCCCCGTGCCGGCGCAGTCGTCGCAGGCGTCCGCTCCGGCAACGGCAGAAGACGTCGCGAAGCTCCGGCAGAGCCTCGAGGAGCTGCGGGCGCAGCTGGCCGCGTTGAACCGGCGGCTCAACGCCATCGAAGAGGAGCTCAACTCGATTCAGAAGTAGCGGCTCCCCGCGCCGCGCGGCGCGACGCGCCCATCCGGCAGGCGATCGCAAACGCGCGGCTGAGAGCCTCGACGCTCGCCTTGTTCTGCCCGGCGATGTCGAAGGCGGTGCCGTGGGCCGGGGTGGTGATCGGCACCGGCAGTCCGCCCTGCACGGTGACGCCGCGATCGAAGCCCATCAATTTGACGGCGATCTGTCCCTGGTCGTGGTACATCGTGAGGATGCCGTCGTAGAGGCCGGCGAGCGCCCGCAGAAAGATGGTGTCGGCCGGAAACGGCCCGTCCATCGGGATGCCCTCGTCGGCGGCTTCCTTGATCGCGGGCGCGATCACGTCGATCTCCTCGCGGCCGCACGTACCGCCTTCGCCGGCGTGGGGGTTGAGCCCGGCCGCGGCGATGCGGGGCCGTTCGACGCCGGCCGCCCGCAGCGAGCGGTGGAGGAGTCGCGCCGCGTCTTTGATGCGCCCGCGGCTCAGCGTGCCGGCGACGTCCTTCAAGGGAATGTGCGACGTGACGCGCGTGGTCCAGAGGCCGTCGAGGACGTTCAGCTCACAGACGTATCCGCGCACGCCGAGGTAATCGGCGAAAAAATGCAATTCGTCCGGAAACGTGAGGCCGGCCTGCTTCATCGCGAGCTTGTTCAGCGGGGCAAAGCAGAGCGCGTCAATCTCGCCCGCGCGCGCCGCGTCGAGACAAACGCTGAGCGCGCGGAGCACCGAGGCGCCGCCCGCCGCAGTCGCCGTCGCGCGCACGATCTCGTCCCGACGAACCGTCTCGACCGGAAGGAAGCACGGCACGCCCGGCTCGTCCCATACCCGCGCCTCGCCGAGCGACGCGATCTCGTGGAGCGCCGTACGCGTCCCGGCGACCCGCTGCCCGTCCTCCCACACCCAGCGGTCGCCGACCACGACCGCGCGCGCCTGCCGCATCAATTCCTCGCGCGCGGCGAGCTTGGCGATCAGCTCCGGCCCGATCCCGGCGGGATCGCCCAGGGTGAGGGCCACGGTAGGTCTGGGGGCGCCGGCCATGTCTACCGGTGTTCTAGGACGGCTCGCCCGCAAAACCCTCGCCCGCGGCGAAGAGGACGAAGGACCACGGCGCGAGCGCGAGGCGCACCATCCCGCCCGACTCGATCTCAGCCGGCGCGGCGCGCCCCGGGCCGGCCCACTTCGTGTCCGCGGAGTCGAGGAGCAGTTTCCACCGGCCGGCCGGAAGCGGAACCTGCGCCGCCGCCGGGGAGGCGGAGAAATTGAACGCCGCCACGGCGGCGGCGTCTCCCCGCCAGCGGCGCGCGACCATGATGCGCGCAGAGTCCCCGGGCGCCTTACCGCCCTCCGTCTTCGGCGACGGCCCGATGACGCGCACGTCCATCGGCTCCTTGCTGAGATTGGCGAGCGCGGGGACGCTCTTGCGCAGCCGGATGAGCGCCGTATAGAGGCCGAGGAGGGCGCGGTGCCGCGGCTCTCGCGCGAGGCCGCGCGAGAGCCGCGACCTCAAGAACGTCTCCGGCGACTGGGGATCCGGCGGCTCGCTCTCCGGATACTCCGCCCGCCGACCGCGGCGCACGGCCTCGGCGAGATCCGGATCGCCGTGATCCGTAAAGTACAGGAACGGCGCCATCTCTCCGTACTCCTCGCCCATGAACAAGAGTGGCACGAACGGCGCCAGCAGGACGACGCCCGCGGCGAGCTTCAGCGCCTCGAACCCGACGAGGTGGGTGAGCCGCTCGCCGAGGGCGCGGTTGCCGACCTGGTCGTGGTTCTGCGCGCAGACGACGAAGCGGGGAGCCGGGACGTCGCGCGACGGCGCGCCGTGGCGCCGCCGCCGGAACGGCGAGTAGCGCCCCGAAACGACGAACCCCTCGGTCCACGCCAGCGCGAGATCGTCGACCCCGCCGAAGTCCTCGTAGTAGCGGAGCCGCTCCCCGGTGAGCAGGGTGTGCAGCGCGTGGTGGAAATCGTCGCTCCACGCCGCGTCGAGTCCGTAGCCGCCCCGGTCGGCCGGGCGCGTGAGCCGCGGGTCGTTCAGGTTGCTCTCGGCGATCACGCAGACCCGGCGGCCGAGGACGCGGCCGCACTCGTGGACCGCGGCGCCGAGTTCTTCGAGAATGTGCCGCGCCGATTCGTCGAAGATCGCGTGGACCGCATCCAGCCGCAGGCCGTCGATGTGAAACTCCGTGATCCACCGGCAGGCGTTGTCGATGACGAACCGCCGCACCTCGTCGCTGTCCGGCCCGTCGTAGTTGACCGCGTCCCCCCACGGCGTGCGGTAGCGGTCCGTGAAGTAGGGCCCGTAGGCCGCGAGATAGTTGCCCTCGGGGCCGAGGTGGTTGTAGACGACGTCGAGGATGACCGCGAGGCCGCGGCGGTGGCACGCGTCCACGAGACGCTTCAGCCCGTCGGGCCCGCCGTACGCCGTGTGCACCGCGTAGAGATAGGCGCCGTCGTAGCCCCAGTTGCGCGTGCCCGGAAAGTGCGCGACCGGCATCAACTCGATCGCGGTCACTCCGAGGTCGGCCAGCGTGTCGAGCTCGCCGATCACACCGCCGAAGGTGCCTTCCTGGGAGAACGTCCCCGCGTGCAGCTCGTAGATGATGTGGTTGGCGAGCGCGAGCCCGCGCCAGCCCGCGTCCGCCCACGTGAACGCCGGATCGACGACCTCCGACGGCCCGTGCACGCCGTCCGGTTGGAGGCGCGAGGCAGGGTCGGGGTATTCGGCCTTGCCGTCGAGGACGTAGCGGTAGCGCGTCCCGGCGCCGACGCCTGCGACGTCGGCCTCGTGGTAGCCGCGCCCGCGCGGCTCGAGCGGAATCACGCGCTCGGCCGGGTGCACCACGTGCACCTGCACCGCGCGGGCCTTCGGCGCCCACACGCGAAAGCGGCAGCCTCCCCCGGCGAGCGGCACCACCCCCTGCGCGCAGGCGCCGCCGGCCGGTGCGGACGGCGCGAAGGCGCCCGGGTCGGGCGCGCCGCCTCCGCCCGTCACCGCGGCGTCACGCCTGGAGCCGCCCGAGCAGCGCGAGGATGCCCGTAAGCGGGATCCACGCCCACGCCGGGCGGTTGTTCAGCTCGTATCCGAGCTCGTACGCGGCCTTGTCGATCAGAAACGCGTCGAGCAGCAGCTGCGCGGCGCGCGGATCGGACGGCACGATCGGGGTGTCTTGCCCGCGAGTGTCCCGGCCGCGAGACCCGTTGCCGCTCGCGGGCGGCGGCCCGCCCGCGGTGGTGAGGTAGCCTGAGAGAAACGATGCGGAGACCCAGTGAGTCCAGCGCTGGGCGCCGGCCCGCAGGCGGGCCTCGAGATCGGGCGCGGGCGCCAGTCCGCGCGCGGACTGGTCCGCGAGCGCCACGAGCGCCGCGTAGTCGAAGGACCGCAGCATCCCGGCGACGTCGCGCAGCGGCGGCCGCTTGTGCCGGCGCTCGGAGAGCGGCCGGGCGGGCTCGCCCTCGAAGTCCAGGATGACGAAGTCCTTCCCGGTCCACAGCACCTGGCCGAGATGGTAATCACCGTGGCAGCGGATGCGGGCGGCCTTGATCCGGCCTTCCAGCAGCGGGCGCAGGCGCCCGAGCAGGTCGTCTTCCGCGGCCGCGACCCGCTCGCCCAGCGGCCGGGCGGCCTCGTCGAGGGCCGCCATATTCCGCCGGAGCGTCTGCAGCGCGCCGCGGAGCGTGGACCGCACCGATTGGTAGATCGAGCGCTGGTACATCGCGGTAAACGGCTCGGGCGCGAAGTCGGGATCGTCCGGGTCGGACGCGAGGGCGGCGTGCAGCTCGGCCGAGCGCTGCCCGAGGAGGCGCGCGGCGTCGACGTAGGGGCCGACCGCGGCGACGGCTTCCGCCGGCGGCCCGGTCCGGGCCGCGGCGATGAGGCCGCCGCCGGGAGGCGCGGGCACCTCCGTGCCGGCCGCCACCCGCTCGAAGTAATGGCCCAACTCATCGAGGGTGTACCGCCACGCGTCGCCCTCGTTCGCCACGAACTCGGAGAGGATCGCGACCGTCCGCGTCTCGTCGCCGGAGCGGTACTCGATCGCGCCGCCGACCCGCGGCGCGTTCGGGAACGCCGCCTTCTCCGTGAGAAACCGGCCGATCTCGAAGTCCGGATGCCGTCCGGCCTCGGGCTTGCGGAACAGCTTCAGAATGCAGCGGTCGCCGTACACGAGCGACGTGTTGCTCTGCTCGCTGCGCAACAGCGTCGACTCGGGCACGGTCGTGTCCGCCTGCCCGGCCCAGGGGACCACCCCACGGAACGCCTGCGTCTGCACGCCGGCGAGATCGGCGTGGCCGGCACGGGCCCGCCTCCGGCGCGCGATCACGTCGAGCAGCGCCAGCTGATTGGCGCGGTCGTAGACGCCGTCGTACAGCACGCCGTCGCCTGCGGGCTCGCGGGCGTCCGCGATCAGGGCGCCCGGCAGGTCCCGCCGGACCGTGTCCGCCGCGGTCCCCGCCGGCACGAACGCGAGCGGCAGCGCGTAGACCTCGGGCTCGCCGTCGACGTACTCGACGCGCAACAGCACGACGTGCGCGGAGGCATCGCCGTCGAGCGCCAGCCGCACGGCATTCTGGATCGCGGCCGCGCGCACCGCGCGTCCCTTGCCGCCGAACCAGCGGCGCCCGCGGACATAGGTCCACACCGCGTCGACGAGCGCGCGGTCCCGGCCGGTCACGAGCGCCTCCCAGCCCTCCGGCGCGGGCAGCGGCGCCCGTACGGGCGGCTCGGGCTCCCGCGCGCCGAGCGAGGCCGGGCGCTCCAGCGAGAACCAGTAGAAGGTGTGCGGACCGAGCGTCAGCAGGTACGGGAACTCGCCGACCGGAGGGAACGGCGTGCGGCCGAACATCTCCACCGGCACCATCCCGTGCCAGGCCTGCAGCGGCAGCTCGACGTACTGCACGAACCGCGAAAGGTTCGCGACGATGAGCAGCTGCTCGTCGCCATACCGCCGCAGGAACGCCAGCACGCGGCGATTGTCGGGCTGGAGAAACTCGAGCGTGCCGCGGCCGAACGCGCGGTAGCGCTGGCGCATCGCGACGAGCCGGCGCATCCACCAGAGCAGCGAATGCGGGTTGTCGTGCTGCGCCTCGACGTTCACGGTTTCGAAGTGGTACTCGGGGTCGATGATCGCCGGCAGGAAGAGCCGCTGGGGGTTGGCCCGCGAGAAGCCGGCGTTGCGGTCGGCGCTCCACTGCATCGGCGTCCGCACGCTGTTCCGGTCGCCGAGGTAGATGTTGTCGCCCATGCCGATCTCGTCGCCGTAGTAGACCACCGGCGTGCCGGGGATCGAGAACAGAAGGCCGTTCATCAGCTCGATCCGGCGGCGGTGGTTGCCGAGCAGCGGCGCGAGGCGGCGGCGGATGCCGAGGTTGATCCGCGCCGCGGGATCGTGCGCGTACACCCGGTACATGTAGTCGCGGTCCTCGTCGGTCACCATCTCGAGGGTCAGCTCGTCGTGGTTGCGCAGAAACATCGCCCACTGGCACGTCGGCGGGATCGGCGGCGTCTGCGAGAGGATCTCGATGACCGGGAACCGGTCCTCCTGCCGGATCGCCATGAACAGACGCGGCATCAGCGGGAAGTGGAACGCCATCTGACACTCGTCGCCGCCGCCGAAGTAGGCGATCGCGTCCTCGGGCCACTGGTTGGCCTCGGCCAGCAGGACGCGCGCGGGGAACCGGTCGTCGATGTGCCGCCGCAGCATCTTGAGGAACGCGTGGGTCTCGGGCAGGTTCTCGCAGATGGTATCGTCCCGCTCGTACAGGTAGGGCACCGCGTCGAGGCGCATCCCGTCGACGCCCATCTCCATCCAAAAGTCGACGACCTCCAGCATCGCCTCGCGCACCGCCGGCGAGTCGAAGTTGAGGTCCGGCTGGTGCGAGTAGAAGCGGTGCCAGTAGTAGGCGTGGGCCACCGGATCGAGCGTCCAGTTGGACGGCTCGAAGTCGCGGAAGATGATGCGCGCCTCGCGGTAGCGGTCCGGCGTGTCGCTCCACACGTAGAAGTCGCGGGCGACCGTACCCGGCTTGGCGCGCCGGGCGCGCTGGAACCAGGGATGCTGGTCGGAGGTGTGGTTGAGCACGAGCTCGATGATGACGCGGAGCCCCCGCGCGTGCGCCCCGGCGAGAAACGTCCGGAAGTCCTTCATCGTCCCGTACGAGGGGTGGATGCCGGTGTAGTCGGCGATGTCGTAGCCGTCGTCTTTGAGCGGCGACGGATAGAACGGCAGCAGCCACAGCGCCGTCACGCCCAGGCTTTGAATGTAGTCGAGCCGCGCGGTCAGCCCTGGAAAATCTCCGATACCGTCGCCGTTGCTGTCCGCGAACGCGCGGACGTGGACCTCGTAGATGACGGCGTCCTTGTACCAAAGCGGATCGTCCGGCGCGGGACGCGCGCGCGCGGCGGCCCCGCGGCTCTGCGGCGACGCCGCGGCTCTGCGGCGACGCCGCCGCGTCCGGGCCTGGGCGCCGGCGGCTCCATTGCGCCGCGAAGACGGCGTCACGGGCCCGGCCCCCGCTCCACGCGGAAGATGTGCGCCGGCTGCTCGGCCGGACGCAGCGACACGTAGTTGCGGCCGCCGCGCCAGGTGTACCGGGTGCCCGTCAGCAGGTCCGTCACCGCGAAGGTCTCGTCCGGACCCACCCCGAGCGCCCCGAGGGAGAGCGCGGTCCAGCCCGCCTGTGCGCCGCGCGGGTCGAGGTTCACGACGACGAGCACCGCCGGGCCGCCGTCCGGGTCCGTCTTGCTGTACGCGAGCAGCTGATCGTTGTCCACCCCCTGAAAGACGAGCGTGTCGTCCCGCTGCAGCGCCGGATGTCCCCGCCGGATCTCGTTCACGCGCCCGATGAGACCGCGCAGGCTGTCCGGCCGGTCCAGATCCCAGTGCTTGATCTCGTACTTCTCCGCGTTGAGGTACTCCTCGCTGGCCGGCGGCGGACTGCCGGGCGCCGCGGACCGGTGCTCGAAGAGCTCGAAAGCCGGTCCGTAGATCCCGTAGTTGGCGCCGAGCGTCGCGGCCAACACGAGGCGCACCGCCGACGCCGGCCGGCCGCTCTCTTGTAGATACTTATGCAGAATGTCGGGCGTGTTCGGCCAGAGATTGGGCCTAAAAAATTCACTCACCGGCGGGCGCGTGAGCTCCGTGAAGTACTCGATCAGCTCGGCCTTCGCGGTGCGCCACGTGAAGTAGGTGTACGACTGCGTGAATCCCAGCTTGGCCAGCCGGTACATCACCTTCGGCCGGGTGAACGCCTCGGCGAGAAAGATGACGTCCGGGTCGGTGCGGTGGATCTTCTCGATCAGCCACTCCCAGAACGGAAACGGCTTCGTGTGCGGGTTGTCGACCCGGAAGATCCGCACGCCCTCGCCCATCCAAAACCGCACGATGCCGAGCAGCTCGTTCCACAGTCCCTGCCAGTCGGCCGAGTCGAAGTCGAACGGGTAGATGTCCTGGTACTTCTTCGGCGGGTTTTCCGCGTACTGGATCGTGCCGTCGGGCCGCCGCCGGAACCACTCCGGGTGCTCGCGGACGTACGGGTGGTCCGGCGCGCACTGGTAGGCGAGGTCGAGCGCGATCTCGAGCCCGTGCTCGCGCGCCCGCGCGACGAGCCGCCGGAAGTCGTCGAGCGTGCCGAGGTCGGGATGAACGGCGGTGTGGCCGCCCTCCGCGGCGCCGATCGCCCACGGGCTCCCCGGGTCGTCGGGCCCGGCGGTCTCGGCGTTGTTGCGGCCTTTGCGGTGCGCGCGGCCGACCGGGTGAACCGGCGGCAGGTACAGGACGTCAAACCCCATGCCCGCGACGTACGGCAGCCTGGCCTCGCAGTCCTTAAACGTCCCGTGCCGCCCCCGTTCGAGTGACGTCGAGCGAGGAAACATCTCGTACCATGCGCCGAACCGCGCGCGAGCACGATCGACGATGACCGGCAGCTCGGGCGCGTAGCGTGCCGCCCCCTCACGCATCGGGTAGCACCGCATCGCGGCGGCCAGCTCCGCCGACAGGGCAATCCGCACCGCGTCACCGTTCCCCGCGTCGAGATTGTCCGCCCACGCGGCCAACTGCGCGGCATCCGGTCCCCGGGCCCGGCCCCCGGCGGCCCGGACGAGCTCCGCGCCGATCCGGAGATCCACCCGCACATCCTGCCCCGCGTCCACCCGCTTCGCGAGATCCCGCGCCCACGTCGCGAAATGATCGATCCACACTTCCACCGTGTAGCGATACCGGCCGATCTGCGCCGCGACAAACGTGCCGCGCCAGCGGTCGTTGTCCAGCGCCTGGAGCGGCGCCTCGCTCCAGCGCGTGTCGCCGTCCCACCGGTAGCGGAGCACGCCCGCAAGTAGATCGTGACCGTCGGCGAACGCGTCGCACTCGACGACCACCACATCGCCGGCAGTCCGCTTCACGGGAAACCGCCCGCCGTCAATCTCGGGCGTCACGGCCTCTATGGCGACTCGGGGCTTCGCGTCCATGGGCTTCACCTGCGCGGGCATGGCCGGCTTCAATTTCATGGGGGCCGGCCGCGAATCGGGCGCCGCGTCAGCGCGGCGCGATAATTTCCTCCAAGCGGACTCCGTCGCCGCGCGTCGTCGCCACGGTGATGTGGTCGCCGGCGTGCAGGACGGTATCGCCGCGCGGCACCAGCATCCGGGTCCCGCGGCGCAGCGCCACAACGAGGCTGTCGGGCGAGACGGCGAGCGCGCTGAGCGGCCGGCCGGCGACCGCCGACTCGGCCGGGATCGCGAAGTGCACGAGCCGCGTCCCCAGATACACGCGCTCCGCCTCGGTCCCGCGGTCCACCTCGTCGAGGATCTCCGGAAAGCGCGGCGGGTACAGATCGTACAGGTACCGGTACATCGCGTCGATCATGAAGTCCGTTTCGCCGGCGGCCATCCAGGTCCGCTGCAGGTGGTCCAAGGACAGAAACACGTTGCGGCAGTGCTCCCGCGCCTCGAGCAGCACGCGCCGCCATCGCCCGGCGTTGTGGAAATCCTCGTCGAGCGCCCGGTAGGCGTCGAGCAGCTGCTCGGCGCCGCGTCCGGCCTTATCGCGGAAGTCGGTCGCGTAGTCCAGCTGCCGGAACGCCTCGCTCGGATCGTAGTCGTGGCGCTCCTCGCGGAGGCGTTCGAGCGCGAACCGGAGGTAGGCGATGCGGGTGTCGAGCAGGCCTTCCGGCAGGCGCCCGAGCCCGACGAGCATCCGCGGATCGAGGCGGTCCTCGTTCGCCGGGTACCGCTCCGGGTAGAACTGCAGCATCATCATCAGCGCGTCGGCGAGCACGAGCCCGTACAGGTACGGCCGCTTGTTGAGCGCCTCGCTCGGCTGCCAGCCCCAGTTGTCGGCCTGCTTCAAAAGGCGAAAGCCGACCGCGATCCGCTTCTCGATCGGGAAGCGGTACAGCTGGTAGGCCTCGTCGCAGAGCACCGACGCGTGGACCCCCACCGGCGAGAACAGGCCGAAGGCCCGCAGGATCCACCCGAACAGGCCCACCACGTATTTGCCGGGTTCCCAGTAGATAAAGGGGTGCGCCCGGAAGATCGCGGGGACCGCGTCCACGCCGCCGACCTCGCCCGCGTACAGCGGCGGATACTGCCCGTCCGAGCGGAGCAGCACGCGCGTCTCCGGCGCCCAGCCCATCCCCTGATGCTCCACCCGCGCCTCCGGCGCGTTGGGCAGCGTCTCCAGATACTCATCCGGGGTCGAAAACTTCACGGCCACGTCCGGCGACGCGAGCACCTGCCGCCACGAGGCCTGCAGCACGTCGAGCGCGACGTCGCCGAAGTCCATCAGCTCGAGGTCCTGGATGTAGAGGATCAAGCCGCCGTCTGGGGCGGCGGCGAGCGCCTCGCGAAGCGTCGTCGCGTACTCCTCGACGCCGCGCGCGCGGTCGATCGGAAAGTCGAGGTAGCGGTGCTCCTTGTACTCCGTATCGAAGACGTAGTACGCACCCATCATGTAGCCCTGCGACCGCACTTCTTGCGGATACATGCGGGTGACGGGTCGCCAGATCTCCTGCGAGACCCGAAAATGCCGCGGGAGCGCAACGAGCCGCCGGCCGATCAGAAACGGCCGGTGCACGTAGTCGTGCGACGGGTCCGACGCGGTGTACACGCCCTTGCGGTCGCTCAGGTGCGGGTGGATGATCGCGTCGATGCCCGCGTCCTCGAGCGCCGGCGCAAAGCGCGGATGCACGGAACATTCCGTAAAGAAGAAGACGCGGCGCCGCGGCTTCGGCGCGCCGACGACGTCGTGAAGGATCTCCTGGTTGAGCCGCAGCTCCTCCACCATTTCGCCGGGCTCGAGCAGCGCGGCGTGCGTGTGATGCGCCGTTGTATACAGCGGGTAGATCGTGTGATCGCGGTACGCGCGGCGCAGCTCCTCGAACGTGCGCGGTAGAATCGTGCGGATCTGAAAGAGCAGGTCGTTCGAGATGTCGACCGTGACACGCACGCCCATCGCGCTCGCAAATCCGACGAGGTCGCGGTAGATGTTGCGGCCCTCTTTAGCCCGCCGGCGCAGATAGTTCTCGGGCGGCACCGCCTGGGCGATGCGCATGTCCGGAACGGCGCTCTGGAGGTGTGCCGGCAGGTCCCAAAGCGGCTCGTGGGCATGAAAAGCCAAGATCACGTGAACCGTCTTGGGCATCAGTCTACATCTTACCCCGAATCCACGGCGCGCCGGAACAAGCGTACCCGGCCCGGCAGGAGTCCCCTGCGATCCGACGAATCCCCGCCGCGCCCCCACCATCTCTGCCTGCACGATGCCACGCCGCAGGAGAGTGACGCCGTGAGCCCGCAGCTTTCGCCGCCCGGCTTTGGAGCCGGGCGTGCGCAAGTGGTTCTGGGATCGAAGCGCGTCCTCACCTCCCCGTACGCCGCCCTCATTTTTTGGGGCTCGTACTGGTCCACGGTCCCCGCGCCGCAGCCGGGCCGGCCGGCGCCGCCGGACATAAGCGACGTGCTCTCCTCGGCGACGATGCTGATCAAAGCTCAGTTCTTCAGCGCGCTGTCGGAATACGGCGTCGGCCCGTTTCAGGCGCCGGCGCAGCCGGGGCAACCGCCGCAACCGGTCCAGTGGACGCAGGTGTCCGGCCCGGGACTGCCGCCGGCCGTGTACGGCGACGCGGACATTCGCGCCGTCGTGGTCAACGCGATCCGATCCGGGGCCTTTACGACGCCCCAGGACTGTACCATCTACTGCGTGATCACAGGGCCCGACGCGCCACCGCCCCACGACATCGATCTGAGCGCCGCCGGCTATCATCAAACGTTCACGAGCGGCGGTCAGCCGGTCGTGTACGCCTACATCCGCGGCCAGGACATCCCGAACAACGGCGTGTTCGACGGCTCGCTCGCACTCATTACGACGGTCCTCGGGCACGAACTCGCCGAAGCCGCCACCGATCCGTTCATCGACGCCGTCCGGGACCCGCACCAGACCAACGGCGAAATCGGCGACATCTGCGGCGCGTTCACCGCGACGGTCGGCGGCGTCGACGTCGCGCCGTACTGGTCGCAGGCGCAGAACCTCTGCGTCACGGGCGGTCCGCAGATCCGGCAGAAGCACAGCGGATTCTGCGTCCAGAGCACCTGGCAGAACGCGTGGAACATACCCGCGCCGTTCGAACTGTTCGTCACGCCGCAAAACGGGCTGGGCATCGTCCGCTGGCGGCGGTACAACATCCCGCAGCCGCTTTGGCAGGACGAGACCATCCCCGGCCCGCCGGCCTGGACACAGGCCGGCACCTTCGAGCCGCCGGCGGTCCTCCAATCGCGGCACGGCTTGATCGGGTTTGCCGCGGGCGCGCTGTACGGCAGCTATTACGAGTACATGCAGCTGTTTCGGGTGCGCGACGGCGTGTGGACCCCCGACGCCGAAGGGACCTTGAAAAACGACCTCCTCACGACCCCGCCGGGCCTCGCCGGCCGGCCCGCGATCATCCAAAGCGACGGCGGCAGCTACGGCAACTATGAGGTCGTGCTGGTGTTGACGGACGGCTCGATCAATCATTACACGCGCGACAACGACGGCCAGTACAATTGGAGCGACGCGCGGCCCATCCCGATTCCGGCCGTCAAGGGCGACGCCCGCGTCGCGTTGATGCAGGCGAGCTTCCAATCGTCGTTCGACGCGCACGGGCACGAGGTCGCGTCCGGAGCCGCGCCGGGGTCGCTTCACGCCGTCGTCCAGACAGGCGGCCGCCTCTATCACGCGCTTTTCACGGGCGGAGAGTGGCTCGCCGAAGGCACGTGGACCAAACTGCCGCATCAGCAGCGGCCGCAGTGGGTGCTCAGCCCCATTTCAGTCAACGGCACGACGATCGCGAACTGCGCCGGCACGCCGGGACTGATCGAAACGCGCCAAGGCAAACTGCAGCGGAACTTTCACTTGGTGACCGCCAAAACGGACGGCTCGATCGCGCACTATACGCGTGAAAACGACACGTCTCCCTTCACGTGGCGGCCCGTAAGCGCGTTCGCCGCGGGAGACGCGGTCGCGGAGGTGTCACTCTTCCAAAGCACCTTTCCGGGGTCGCCGCTCGAGGTGGCCGGCATCACGCAGGGCGGCCGGGCGATCTTCCACTACCGGCAGAGCGTCAAGATCTCGCCGTTCGGCGCGTCCGAGACCTGGACGAAGGAGATCGTCGTCGACGATCCCGAGCGTATGTGGAAAGTCTGAGCGCGGCGCCGCGGCGGTCAGCCGCTCGAACCGCGGGTCACGTCCTCGACAACTTCGGCGACGATTTCATGGGGAAGCCGCCGTGTGTGCCGGGCCCGCTCGCGGTAGTGCTCGATGACCGCCAGCGGCAGGCCCAAGGCGTGCAGGAGTCCCAGGGAGGCTTCGAATTTATCGCGATTCCACACGCCGGCGGGAGAAATATCTCGCCGCTCCGGATGGGACCGTACGCCGGACATGTCCGTCACCTCCGCGCCGGTGAGTTTCATGCCCCTGCTGCGCGGACGTTAGACCGCCTACGCTCCGCCGCGGACGCCCGTTCGTCTGTAAGCGCACATTTGGCTAGAGGGGGTACCGCGGTCACGACGGAAATCCCCACAACCCCAAATTGAGGAGGGACCGATGATGCGGATCTCATTTCGAAGCGTCATCCCGGCAATTGCGGCGTGGCCGGTGGCGGTCGGGATCATGCTCACCGGTTCGTCCGCGCCGGCGGCCACCGCCTGCAATCTCGCGGGCAACTGGGATCTTGTCGATTCCGCGTCGGCGGGCTCGAACTTCCCCGGTGCCTTTACGGTCTCCCCGGCCGCTCCGGGCGGCTTTCAGTGGACGTGGGTGTCGGGTTGGAAGGGTACCGGAACAATCAAGGGATCGGCGGTGACGCTCGACGGTGGGGGAAGCGGCTACGTTGCCCACTGGGACGGGACGATCGACCAAGCTTGCTCGCGCGTCACCGGGCGTTGGAAACAGAGCGACGGCCAGACCGGAACGTTCACGCTCAAGCGGGCGACGGCGGCAGTCCTCCAGGAACAAGGCCGCCTTCGCGTGGTCGTCGAGAGCTCCGTGCTCTTTGATTTCGACCGCTACGTTCTGAAACCGTCGTCCGCGGAGACGCTCGCCGAGGTCAAACGGACCGTCATCGACAAGTATCCCGGGGCGCACCTGCTCATCGAAGGCTATACGGATGATCAGGGTACCCAGGAGTACAATCTCAAATTATCGACTGAGCGCGCGCAAGCGGTCGCGGCATGGCTGCACGCACATGGCGTGTCCGCCGCCCTCCTGCAGACCCACGGCTACGGCAAGCTCAAACCGCGCTACCCTAACACGAATGACGACAACCGGGCCCGTAATCGGCGGGTCGAAATCGTTATCGTGAAGTGAGGACGATACCGGGCGCGGCCTGGCATCTGCGCCGATAGACCGCCCGAGCCGTCTCACGTTTGCGCAGGGCCCCCGATCCAACCTTGCGTGAGGTACAGCCAGAACGCGAGGCCCGCGTAGCGGCCGTAGAGGCGGAACCGCCGCTCGATCGTGCGGTCCGTCACCTGCCGGCGGCGGCCGGAGAGCCGGGCGAACGCGGGACGAGTCCACGAATCAAAGACGAGGCGCGAGTAGCGGCCGAGCAGCATCATGATGTGCGAGGCGGCGTACGGCCCAATGCCGGGGAGGTCGAGCAGGCGCTCCGCCATCTCGTCGTCTGAGAGGGCGCCCGGCGTACCCGGCCGGCGGCCGAGCGCTTCCAGGTCGACCTCGCCCCGGGCGACGCTGCGCGCGAGCGCCAGGAGATACGGTCCCCGGTAGCCGGCGCGCACGACACTTCTATAGAAGGAAGGACGCGCGTCCGCCATCGCCTCGGGCGTCGGAAAGGCCCGGCCGATCCACCCGCGGGCGGGCGCGCCCGGCGCGCGCTCGCCGAGATGCTCCACGAGCTCGGTGATCATCCGGCGCGTGAGCGCCCACGAGCAGTTCGTCGTGCAGATCGTCTTGACCACATCCTCGAACACGCTCGGGCCGCGGATCAGCCGTCCCGCGCCCGCGCAGGCCCAGGCGAGCTCGGCGTCCTCCGCGGCCAACGCGTAGAACTCGGCGAGCGGTTCGTCCAGCCGGAGCACGTGGCGCACCGCCGCAACAGCCCGTTCGACCACCTTCGGCCCCGGCGCCGGACCGAGGATCCGCACCAGGCCGAATCCGGGGCGGCCCCCGGCGATCTGAAGCAGGCGGGGCCGCCCACCGTTGATCGGTACCGTGATCTCAAGGACCCGGGCCGCCGCGTCGAGGCGCATCGGCGGGAGTTCCGTGAGCCCGTGCGACACGCAGGTGCGCCAGAGATGAATCGGCTCTCCGGCGGGGCCGGAGAGCGCAAACTCGAAGGTGTGGGTCGGAGACGTTACCGTTTGTGGCGCAGCACGCACATCGCCGCGAGCCCGACGAACGCCGCGGCCAGCGCGCGGCGGCTGGATGGCACAGGAGTAGTCATGGTCGAGGACGTCTCGAAGCGCGGCTGCGTCTCCGCAAGGCGCAGCCGTTGATCCTCCACGGCTTCCCGTTGATAGCTGGTAATCTTCTCGTTCGCGAGCCATTCGTACATCCGGACATTCCACATGATGGGACCCCTTTCTTCGCCGGCCCCTGGGGCCAAGAAGAAGCGAGACCGGCGGTGGAGCGATGGCGCTGGAATTACGGCAAGACCGCGGTCCAGGGCAGCAGCCCGACGAGACGGCCGCCGTCGACGACCGGGAGCACCTCGTGCCGTCCCGTCCGCATCAGCACCGCGGCGTCCTCGAGGGACGCGCCGGCTGAGATCGTCGGGACCGGCTCGATGATGCGTGACACGGTGAGGCCGTCGAGAACGTTGCGCAGCTCGTACACGTCGAGCGTCGTGACGTCCGACGGCGTGAGCCGCAGAAGTCCCGTCTCGTTGACGAGCCCGAGGAAGCGCTCGCCATCGCACACCGGCAGCGCGGTCGTCTCGTGCTCGCGCAGCAGCCTGAGGGCCGTCGGCACGGTGGTGCGCGGTGTGATCACCGGCGAAAAAATCATGCTGCTTCGGACGCTGGCCGTACGGACGTCGATCATGTTCGTCCTCCCTTTGTGCGATTGACGCTACCCATCGTAGCCGGACCTGGACGTCGAAACTATCCGCTTCCGGTCGCGCAAACTTAGTCGGCCGCGGCGTCCTGCGCGGCCGTCTCGCGGACCGGCATTGTGCCGGCGGACGGGAACATGTACCGCGGCTGCATGGCCGGCCGCGGGGTGATCAGCCGTGCGAACTCCCAGTCGGTGAGATCGCCCTGCTCGTACGAATGCCAGATCCTCTGGATGCGATCGCGCGCCGCCCCGGCGTACCCGGCCGGCTGCTCCCGAGGCGCCAGCACCACCGCGATGGCGAACACGATCGCCGCTAGGAACCCGGCCGACAGCGCCATATCCCACAGCCAGCCGGACCCGAACAGATAAGGCCACATTCTCCCTGCCTCCTGCGAACCTGACCGTTCCTACTTGCGCCGGTTCGTCTAACCTGCTATTCTACGTTTGCAGGTCATATCGTAGCAGGCAGAGAATAACTTGTCAACCTCGAATAGAGGGTTATATGGCGCAGCGTGAAGCGGACATGCGGGGGCCAGCCACCCCGAAATTGCAGCCGGAGTACGCGTTCGACTTCTCGGGCGGACGGCTGTGCCTGGACTTCGTCAATACCGTGAGCGCGACGCGGGCGGCCCCGAAGGAGCACCTCACCACCTATAACGAGCTGGTGTCGTGGGGCCGCCAAGCGGACGTGCTGAGCGACCGCGAGGCCCAGCATCTCGAGGACATGGCAAAGCGCCAGCCCGACGAAGCCGCGCGCACCCTGGCCGTCGCCGTATCGCTCCGGGAGGCGCTCTTCCGGATCTTCACCGGCGCTGCGGAGCGCCGCCCGCAGAGGCCCGAGGACATGGAGATTCTCAACACGGCGCTGTGCCGGGCGCTCTCACACGTACGGATCGACGTCAACGAGGAGGGCTGCGTCCGGGCGTGGGCCGGCGACGCCGCGCCGGACCGCATGCTCTGGCCCGTGCTGCGTTCGGCGATGGACGTCCTGACCTCCGAGGAGGAGCGCGGCCGGATCCATAAGTGCGAAAGCCCGACGTGCGACTGGCTCTTTATGGACACGAGCCGCAACCACAGCCGCCGCTGGTGCGACATGAAGAGCTGCGGCAACCGCGCGAAGGCCCGGCGCTACTACGAGCGCCACAGGGAGCAGTAGGGCTTAGAACTCGAACGGAAGCGCGAACGTCGGCGCCTTGGCGTGGCGGTCGCGCCGCGGCAGATCGGGGCGCGTCCGGAACCAGCGCACCAGCTCAACCAGCTCGCCGGCGAGATGATCGTACAGCAGCCGCCCCTTCTCCGGAGTCGCGTGCTCAGGCAGGCCGTTCGAGCCGGTCTCCGAGAACGACGAGGTCCAATCCATGATCCCCGCCGGGCCCGAGCCGAGCGAGATGTCGCGGTAGTGCCACTTATCGGCGCCGGGGAACTTCATATAGCTCGGAATGTATCCCTCGATCCGGTCGGTGCGCACCCCGTCCGGATTGACATGCCAGTACAGCGACGTCTCCATCTCGCAGGCGTGCGCGCAGCCGCCCACCGGCGAGGTGCGGATGGAATTCCAGAACTTGCCGGACAGCTGCCACCACCCGAGGGACATGCAGGCCGCGTCCGTTTGCAGGCTGACCTGCCGCGCCGCCACCTCGACGAGCGGCATGTTGGATCCGTGACCGTTGATCATGATGATGCGCTTGAACCCGTGATAGGCGACGGACCGGCCGATGTCGATCAAGAGGCGCACGAACGTGCTCGGCTCGATGTTCACGGTGCCGGGGAAGTCCATCACGTGGTGCGTGTAGCCGTAGGCGACCTCCGGCATCACCAACATGTCCTCGGGCGAACGCGCCGCGGCCTCCAGGCTGAGCGCCCGCACCTGCCGGGTGTCCGTCTCGAGCGGGAGGTGCGGGCCGTGCTGCTCCGTGGCGCCGATCGGCAGCACCACCACTTTCTTGAGGGCCACGGCCTCGTTGATCTCCTGCCAGGTAAGCGCGTCGTAGCGCACCTCGCGGGCCGCCCGGTCGCGCAGCGCTTCCACCATCGTTCAGTCCCCCCGTCTGCCGGCTGACCGGCTCGCTCTCACTCGATGATGTCCCGCCACCGCCCGCCGCGCGGGCGCACCACGTACGGCGCGAGCGCGTCCGCGTTCGGACGGACGCCGTTTCCGGGTCCGTGGGGCACGACGAACTCGCCTTCCTCGACCTGAAACGGCTGTTCCAGCAGTCCGCCGGACAGCTCCACCATCTGCGGCTGATACTCCACCATCAGCAGTCCGGCCGCCCACGCGGCCACCTGCAGCGACGCGGCGATGTAGCCGAAGAGCCCCACCCCGAGATGGAGGGTGAGCGGCCGGTCATGCGCCTCCGCCAGGAGTGCGATCGCGCGCGATTCGGTCGTCCCGCACCGTCCGACGTCCACCTGCACGATGTCGAGCGCGCCGGCGTCGAGCCACGGTGCGAACTGGTAGCGCGTCCGTTCGCATTCCCCGCCGGCGACCGGGAGATCGAGCGCGCGCGCGACCCGCGCGGTGCCGGCGAGATCCTCCGGCTGCACGGGCGTCTCGAGAAACGCGATCCCGATCCGCTGCAGTTCACGTCCAAGGCGCATCGCGGACTCCGGATCGTACATCCACTGCGTGTCGACGCCCAGGCGGACGTCGGGGCCGAGCGCCTCCCTGAGCGCCGCCGCTTCGGCCGCGTCCTCCTCGACCCCGTGTCCGGCGAAGATCTTGAAGGCGCGAAACCCGCGCCGCTTGAACTCGAGCGCTTCCTCGATCCGCTTCGCGCGCGTGTCGCCGACGAGCCCGGAGACGTAGGCGGGGATGCGGTCGCGCGAGCGCCCGCCGAGCAGCTGCCACACCGGCTGTCCCAGCGCCCGGCCGGCGAGGTCCCACAGCGCGTTGTCGACCGCCGCCACCGCGTCGAGGTACAGCCCGGTGATGTGGCCCCGATAGCGCATCGCGGAGTACAGCATCTCGTAGAGCCGCTCGCGATCGAGCGGATCCCGGCCGATGAGGAGCGGGCGCAGGACGCGCTCGACGATGACCGCGCCGGCCTCGGGCGCGACCGGGAACTGTGCCTCGCCCAGGCCGGCCGTCCCGCCGTCCGTCTCGACGGTCGCGAACAGCGTCTCCACCGCGGTGGGATAGACGCTCGGGTACGGCTCGATGAGCTGATAGGTGGAGTCCGCGGCGCGCCGGGCGCGGCCCCGGACCCCCGCCCCGCCCGAAAACAGCGACTCCGGCCGCGGAATCCGGACGACCGTCGCCCTTACATCGGTGATCTGCATGCGCGGCTTCGCGCGGGCCTACTTATCCGTCCAGACGTTCCAGACGCGCACGTAGCCAGCCGCCCACACGTCGTAGCCGTGCACGGTGTCGCGATAGCCCTGCCCGACGGTGCCGAAGAACAGCGGCAGGAACGGCAGGTCGGAGACCTGCAGTTCGTGGATCTGGTCGATAAGGGCGCGCCGCTGCGGCAGCGACGTGCTCAGGGCGACGGCGCTGGTCAGCCGGTCCCACTCGGGGTTGTTGTAGCCGGACGGCGTGCTCTTGGAGCTCCACAGCGGCCGGTAGATCGAGATCGGGTCCGGACGGAACGACAGGTCGTTGATGAACATGTCGTAATTGCCGGTGAGCCACGTCTGGACCCACGCGGCGAGCTCCATCGTATTGACCTGCGCGTTGATGCCGACCGCCTTCAGCATCGATTGGATGATGACCGCGGCCGAGCCGTCGAGCGGAGCGCTCGTCGAGACGTTGATCTTGAGCACTTCGCCCTTGTACCCGGACTGCGCGAGAAGCGCTCGGGCCTTCGCGGGATCGTATCCGGCGTCCTTCGACGTGAAGCTGTCGTAGAGCGCGGACCCGGGCAGCACGATCGACGGCGCGGGCCGCCCCAGGCCGTAGGTGACGCCGTCGGCGAGCTGCTTTTTGTCGATCGCGTAGGCAACCGCCTGGCGGAGCGTGCGGTTGGCCATGAGGCTCTTCTTGTGGCCGAACCGCATCTCGGTGATCGTGAACGACGGGACGTCGAAGACCTTGAGCCCCGGCGCGCTCTTCAACCGGCTGTACGTCGGGTAGCCGAGGCCGTCGGCGATGTCCACGTCGCCCGTGGCGAGCGCGTTGCCGCGCACCGATTCGTCCTTGATCGGGATGAAGCGCACCTCGTCGGCGTACGGCACCTTCGCGCCGGCGAACCCCGACGGCTTCCCGGGCCACGGCTTGTAGGCGGCGAAGCGCTTGAGCACGATGTAGCGGTCGCGCGCCCATTCCACGAACTGGTACGGGCCGGTGCCGACCGGGTGCGTGATCGTCCCGCCCTGCTCCTCGGCGAGGCCCTTCGGCATGATCGTGACCGTGCCGACCGGATTCGCGAGGCTGAACAGGAACGTGCCGTCCGGAGCCTTGAGCGTGATGCGGACCGTGTACGGGTCCGGGGCCTCCATCGTGTCGATGCCGGCGAGGTCGCTCTTGCGGTACCCCTTGTCCTTGAACCGCTGCAGCGAATAGATGACGTCGTCCGCGGTCATCTCCTTGCCGTTATGGAACTTGACGCCCCGCCTGAGGTGGAACGTGTAGACTTTGGCGTCCTTGATCTCCCAGCTCGCCGCAAGCGCCGGGGAAACGTTGACGCCGCCGTCGAGCGTCACCAGCTGCTCGATGACGTTCATCAGCGCGAGACGGTTTTCGTAGTCGGGCGCCACCTGAATATCCAGGCTGTAGGCGTCCGAGGCGAGCGCGACCTTGAGCGTCCCGCCCACCCGCGGCTGCGGCGCCGCGGCGAACAGCGCGGGCTGCCAGACCATCGCCGCGGCCAGCACCGCCGCGACCGCGGCCATTCCCCACCGGCGGCCCCACCATGCGTGCGCGAACATCACGATCCCCCCTCTCGAAGTCCCACCGTGCGTCGTGCCGTGCTCATGACAGCCGCGGATCCAGCACGTCCCGCAGCGTATCCCCGACGAGGTTCAGCCCCAGGACGGCGGCCGAGATGCACAGGCCGGGAAAGATGGACACCCACGGGGCGGTCGTCAGAAAATCTTTGCCTTCCGAAAGCATCGCCCCCCACGTCGGCGTCGGCGGCGGTTCGCCGAGCCCCAGGAAGCTCAGCGCCGCTTCGGCGAGCAGTATTTGCGAAAAGCTGATCGATCCCTGGACGATCAGCGCCGGGATGCAGTTCGGCAGGACGTGCCGCAGGAGGATCCGGCCGGCGCCGGCGCCCTCGCTGCGCGCCGCTTCAATGTACTCCATCTGCCGGACCGGCAGCGCCGCGCCGCGCATCACGCGCGCCATCCGGGGCGCGTAGACGATCGCGAGGGCGATCACGATGCTCTTCATCCCAGACCCGAGCACCGCGGCCACACCGATGGCCAGCAGCAGCGCCGGAAACGCGAGAAAGACGTCGGAGGCCCGCATGATCACCCAGTCGGCCCGGCCGCCGTGGTAGCCGCCGAGCAGTCCCAAGAGGCCGCCCACAACGGTGCCGAGCATCACCGCGGTGAACGCGGCGCCGATGCTGTACCGGCCGCCCCACAGCGTGCGCGACAGCACGTCGCGTCCGTACTGGTCGGTGCCGAACCAGTGCCGCGCGTTCGGCGCCTCGAGCCGGTCCGGGATCGCGATGGCGATGGGCGACCCCGGCGCGACGGCGGGGCCGGCCACGGCCGCGGCGATCGACGCGGCCAGCAGGAGCGCGCCGATCACCGAGACCCAGGTCCGTCCCGCCCGCCGGAACACGCGAAGGATCGGCCGCATCCGCTGCTCGGCTACTCGGCCCGGACCCGCGGATCCAGCAGCCCGTAGCTCAGGTCGACGGCGACGTTCGTCACCGCGTAGATGGCGGCAGTGTAGAGGATGATCCCCTGGATGAGCGGATAGTCCCTGGTGAAAATCGCGCTGACGACGAGCTGGCCGATGCCCGGCAGACCGAACACCGTCTCCACCACCACCGCGCCCGAGAGCAGCGCGCCGACCTGGATGCCGAGGACCGTGATCACCGGCAGCAGCGCGTTGCGCAGCGCGTGATGGTAGGTTACCCGCCGCCCGGCGAGCCCCTTCGCCCGCGCGGTGCGGACGTAGTCGTTGCGCAGCACCTCCAGCATGTAGGCGCGGGTCATGCGGGCCAGGTTCGCGGCCTGGACGACGCCCAGCGCCAGCGCCGGCAGCGCGAGAAAGCGGATCGCGGTCCAAAACGACTCGCCGATGGTCTTGTAGCCCACCAGCGGCACCCAGCGCAGCTCGACCGAGAAGAGCAGCAGCAGCAGAATCGCCAGCCAGAAGTCCGGCACCGACAGCCCGACCAGCTGGAAGAGGCGGACGAGCTGGTCCGCGGCGCCGTCCTGCCGGACCGCGCCGAGCACGCCGCTCGAAACGCCGAGGACCACCGCGATGAGCAGGGCGAGCGCGCACAGCGTGAGCGTCGTCGAGAGCCGTTCGCCGATCATCGCGGAAACCGGCCGGTGCGCAAAAATCGAGGACCCGAGGTTGCCGCGAAGCACGCCCCCGAGCCAGATGGCGAAGCGGACGGGAACGGGCCGGTCGAGGCCCAACGCCTGGTGGAGCTCGGCGATCGATTCGCGCGTCGCGTCGGGGCCGAGCATCACCGACGCGGGATCGCCCGGGATGAACGCCAGCAGCGCGAACGTGACCACCGAAATCGCGGCCAGTACGGCCACGAGCGCCGCCAGCCGCTTGACCACCCAAGCCCACACACGGCATTACGTTCGGGAATCCCGGAACGCGACCTGCCAGGAAAGCCCATCGAGCCAACGAACCTCGTCTCCCATGACCGCGACGCGCGCGCTGGCCGGAGTCTTCCCGATCGTGCCGACGATCTTCGACGCCCGGGGCGACCTGGATCCCGACGGCCAGCGGGCGACGATCGATTTCCTGCTCGAGGCCGGCGTGCACGGAATGGTGCTGCTCGCGAACGCCAGCGAGGGCTACACGATCCTGGACGCCGAGCGCACCGCCCTGGTGGACGCGGTGGTCACGCACGTCCGCGGACGCGTCCCGATCGTGATCACCTGCAACCACCCCAGCACGGTCGGCGCGGTGCGGTTCGCGAGAGAGGCGGAAGATCTCGGCGCGGACGCGGTGATGTTCCTTCCGCCGTTCTTCGGAGGGTGGCTCTCCGATCTCGACGGCATCCGCCGGCACTGCGACGCGATCTCGCGGGCGACGGCGATCCCGCTGATGCTGCAAGACCACACGCTCAGCGGGATCACGATGCCGGCCGCCTTCCTCGTCGACCTCGCGCGCACGGTGGAGCGCCTCGGGTATTTCAAGGTGGAATCGAACCGCGCGCCCGCCAAGATCGGCGCGATGGCGCGGCTCGGGGGCGGCGCGATCCGGGGCCTCTTCGGCGGCACGGCGGGCGTGCTGTTTCTCGAAGAACTGGATCAGGGCGCCGCGGGCACGATGCCGAGCAGCCTGCTGCCGGACGTCTTCGTCCGCGTGCTGGCGGCCTACCGCGAGGGCGACCGGCGGCGCGCCGTGGAGCTCATGACGCGGTGCGCGCGCCTCGTCGCGTTCGAGATCCATCTGGGCGGCCAGCGGGCCGTGAAGGAGGCCCTCGCCCTGCAGGGCATCATCCGGTCCACCTTCGTGCGCGGCCCGATCCGCGACGCGTGGGACGAGCACGCGATGAAGAATCTCCGCGGACTCATCGAGGAAGCGGGCCTCCCGGCCATCGAGCGGCGGGCGTGATCCGCCGCTCCCCTCAGTGCTGATCACGATCTCGGTCATCATCGGCCTCTCGGCGGCCGCCGCGGCGGTGACGGGCTTTGGCTTCAACCTCGTCAGCGCGCCGCTGCTCACGCTGATCTACCCGCCGCGCTTCGTCGTCGTGCTGACGCTGCTGCTCGGCATCTGCGCGAGCGGCCTGCTGCTCCTGCGGCGCGAGATCCGCCGGGAAGTCGAGTGGCGCGTGGTGCGGCCGCTTTTTCTATCGAGCCTCGCCGGCATGCCGCTCGGGGTCGCGGTGCTGATGTGGGGCCCCGCGCGCCTGCTCAAGGCCGTGATCGCGGCGGTGACGGCGGCCTTCGCGATCGTGATGCTGACGCGATTTCGTCCCCGCCTGTCCGGCGGGATGCTCGACACCATCGCCGTCGGATTTCTGAGCGGCATCCTGTCCACCAGCACCAGCTTGAACGGGCCGCCGGTCGCGCTCTACCTCATGGCGCGCGGGCTCGCGAAAAACCGATTTCGCGGCAACATGGTCGTGTACGTGTTCCTCGCCACCGTGACGAGCGTGGTGCTGCTGGCGGCGGGAGGCAGCATCGGCGCGCCGACGCTCTGGCTCGCGGCGAAGATCGCGCCGGTCCTGATCGTCGGGTTCATCGCCGGGGTGGCGGCCGTCCACGGACTGTCCGACCGTCACTTCGAGGTCACGGTGCTCGGGTTTCTCGTGGCGGTCGGGCTGCTCGGGATCGTCTCGGCGCTGCGGTAACCGCGGCCGGTGCCCGCGGCCTGCGTGTTATAGTGGGGACGTGACGTCCGGCCCAGGGACGCTCTACGTCGTCGCGACCCCCATCGGCAACCTCGAAGACATTTCGCTGCGCGCGCTACGCGTGCTGCGCGACGCCGCGCTCATCGCCGCGGAAGACACCCGCCGCACCCGCAAGCTGCTGACGCACTACCGGATCCCGGCGCGGCTCGTCAGCCTGCGCGAGCACAACGAACGCTCGCGCGCGCCGGTTCTCGTCCGCCGGCTCCTCGACGGCGACTCGATCGCGCTCGTGTCGGACGCGGGAACGCCCGGGCTCAGCGATCCCGGCGCGACCCTCGTCCGGGCCGCCGCCGACGCGGGGGTGCCGGTCGTTCCGGTGCCCGGGGCGAGCGCGGTCCTCGCCGCGCTGGTCGCGTCGGGCCTGGCGCCCGAGCCGGTCACGTTCTTCGGATTTCTCGCGGCGCGCGGCGCGGAGCGCCGCCGGGCGCTCGAGGCGATGCGCGATCTGCCGCATACGCTCGTCCTCTTCGAGGCCCCGCACCGGCTGCGCGAGACGCTGGAGGACCTGCTGGAGGTCCTGGGCGACCGCCGGATCGCGGTCGCGCGGGAGCTCACGAAGATCCATGAAGAGGTGCACCGGGCGACGCTCAGCGAAGCCGTCCGGGCATTCTCCGCTCACCCTCCGCGTGGGGAATTCACGCTCGTCATCGAAGGAATACGATCGGATGAAATCGGCGCCGGCGACGCCGCGGCGGCCGCCGAAGCGGCGCGCGAGACGGCCCGCGACGCGCTGGCGCGGGCCGCCACCGGCGGCTGCTCCCCCCGCGAGGCGGTGCGGCGCGCGGTGGAGGCAAGCGGCCTCCGCCGCAACGAGGTGTACCGTCTGTGGCTTGCGATCAGGCAGGAGGCACACAAATGAAGAAGATCCACACCGCCGGCGACGAGGTCGAGGCCCTGATGCTGCAGGGCGTCCTGGAGCAGGCCGGCATTCCGGTCGTGCTGCGCTCGCGGCAGATGCCCGGCTACAGCGTGGTGTTCGAGAAGGCGACGGGCGTCTGGGGCGATCTGCTCGTCCCCGACGAGCGCGCCGGCGACGCCCGCGCGCTCATCCGGGACTATCTCGCGGCCCAGCCGAAAAGCGCCCCCGGTCCGGCGGCGTCCACAGGGCTCGCCGGCATCGTCGTCCCCATTCCGACGCTGTTCGACGAGCGCGGCCGGCTCGACGAGGCCGCCAACATCCGCCACGTCGAGTGGCTGATCGCGCGCGGCGTGCACGGCCTGTTCGCGCTCGGCACGACCGGCGAGTTCACGTCGCTGACCCGGGACGAGCGGCGGGCGATGGCCGAGCTCGTCGTCCGCACGGCGCGCGGCCGCGTGCCGGTCCTGGTCGGCTGCGGCGCGCCGGGGACCGAAGAGGCCGTGGCGTACGCGGAGCACGCCGAGGCGATCGGCGCCTCCGGGATCGCCGTGGTCCTTCCTTATTATTGGGTGCCGCCGGACCGCTCGATCCACGAGCACTTCCGCCTGATCGCGATCGCGACGCGGCTGCCGGTCTACATCTACAACTTTCCGGGGCTCACCGGCCGCAACATCCCGCCGCGCCTCGTCCTCCGGCTGGCCGAAGACCACGCCAACATCGCCGGCATCAAGGACACGATCGACAGCGTCGCGCACATCCAGGAGATCATCACGACCGTGCGCCCCGCGCGGCCCGACTTCGTCGTGCTGTGCGGCATGGACTACCACCTTCTCAACACCCTGCTGCTCGGCGGCGACGGCGCGGTGCCGGGGACGGCGAACTTCGCCCCCGAGCCGCTCGTCGAGATCTACCGGGCGGCCACGCAGGGACGCCTCGACGACGCCGCGGAGCGTGCGCGGCGCCACCTCAACGCGATTCCGGGGTGGTTCGGCTCCGACGCGCCGGCGTTCGTCGTCGTCAAAGAGGCGATGGTGATCTGCGGCCTCATCGCGCACGCGACGGCGCGGCCGCCCGCCCTGCCGCTCACCGAGGACGAGCGCCGGGCGCTGCGGCGCGGCCTGGAAGCGGCCGGCATCGGCGCGGCGCGGCAGGAGGCCGACCGGCAACGGGTTCGGCCGGAGGTCCCTGGGCCTGAGGGCATCTCTGGCTCACGCCGTAGGCCCGGGGCCAAAGATGCGGAGACGGGGGGCGCCTCCCGGTGAGCCGTCCGGCCCCGGACCGCCCCATCGCGGTCGGCCTGCTCGGCTGCGGCACCGTCGGGAGCGCGGTGGTGCGCCTCTTACGCAAGAACGGCGCCGAGATCGCGCGGCAGACGGGGGCCCAGCTGCGCCTCGCGCGGGTCGCGGTCGGTCACCCGGAGCGCGCGCGGGACCTCACCTTCGAGCCCGGCGTGCTGACCGGCGACGCCGCCGCGGTGGTCGCCGATCCCTCGATCGACGTGGTCGTCGAAGTCGTCGGCGGGCTCGAGCCGGCGCGAACGCTGCTCCTCGACGCGATCGAGCACGGCAAGCACGTCGTCACCGCCAACAAGCAATTGATCGCCCGGCACGGGCCGGAGCTCTTCGGCGCGGCCGCGCGCGCCGGCGTAGACTTAAGACTCGAGGCGAGCGTCGGCGCGGGCGTGCCGGTGATCCAGATGCTGAAAGAGTCGCTCGCGGCCAACCGCATCGCGGAGATCACGGGCATTCTGAACGGCACCACCAACTACATTCTCACGCGGATGGCGGAGGACGGCTCCGAGTTCGGCGACGCGCTCGCGGACGCGCAGCGGCGCGGCTTCGCGGAGGCGGACCCCACGGACGACGTGGAAGGCCACGACGCCGCGGCGAAGCTCGCCATCCTCGCGACGATCGCGTTTCACACCCCGGTGCACGCCGACCAGGTCTACCGCGAGGGTATCGCCCGCGTCTCCGCCCAGGACATCCAGTACGCGGACGAGCTGGGCTACGTGCTGAAGCTGCTCGCGATCGCGCGCGAGCACGACGGCCGCGTGGAGGCGCACGTGCATCCCGCGTTCCTCCCGCGCGCGCATCCGCTGGCCGCGGTCCGCAACGAGCTGAACGCGGTCTTCGTGCGCGGCGACGCCGCGGGCGAGGTGATGATCGTCGGCCGCGGCGCCGGGGGCGATCCCACCGCGAGCGCCGTCGTCGCCGATCTCGTGGACGTAGCGCGCAGCCACCGGCGCGGCGGCCACGGGCGCGTCGGCTGGGAGGGCCTGGAAGCGCGGCCGCTGCGGCCGATGGAAGAGGTCGAGACGCCCTTCTACCTGCTGATGCAGGTGACCGACCGGCCCGGCGTCTTCGCCCGGATCGCGACGATCTTCGGCGAGGAAGGCGTCAGCATCTCGGCGATCTCGCAGAAGAGCCGCGGCGCGGACGCCGACATCGTGATGATCACGCACACCGCGCGCGAGGGCCAGATGCGGCGGGTGCTCACGCGGATCGAGGCGCTCGACGTGGTCGGCACGGTCCGGAACGTCATCCGGGTGGTCGACGGTGAGTAGGACGGCCTGGCGCGGCGTGATCGAGGAGTACCGGCGGTTCCTGCCGGTCACCGACGGCACGCCGATCGTGACGCTGCGCGAAGGCGACACACCGCTCCTGCGCGCGGAGCGCCTCGAGCGGCACGTGCCGGGGGCGACCTTGTACCTCAAGAACGAAGGCGTCAACCCCACCGGCTCCTTCAAGGACCGCGGGATGACGCTCGCGATCACGAAGGCGGTGGAGGAAGGCAGCCGCGGCGTGATTTGCGCGAGCACGGGCAACACGTCGGCGTCCGCGGCGGCCTACGCCTCGCGCGCCGGGATCGTGTGCTTCGTCGTCGTCCCGGCCGGCGGGATCGCGCTGGGCAAGGTCGTGCAGGCGCTCGCCTGCGGCGCGCGGCTCGTGCCGATCGAAGGCTCCTTCGACGAGGCGCTGCGCCTGGTGCGCGAGGGCGCGCCGCGCTTTCGGCTGACGCTGGTCAACTCGGTCAACCCGTACCGGATCGAAGGGCAGAAGACCGGCGCCTTCGAGATCTGCGACGCGCTCGGGCGCGCCCCGGACGTGATCGCGATCCCGGTCGGGAACGCCGGGAACATCACCGCGTATTGGAAGGGCTTCGTCCAGTACCACGCGCGCGACATCGTGACGTCCCGGCCGAAGATGTGGGGGTTCCAGGCGGCCGGGGCGGCGCCCCTCGTCCTTGGGCATCCTGTCGATCGGCCGGAGACCGTCGCGTCCGCGATCAGGATCGGACGGCCGGCCTCGTGGGACAGCGCCGTCGCCGCGGTCAACGAATCCGGCGGCGCCTTCGAGGCCGTGAGCGACGAGGAACTGCTGGCCGCGCGCACGCTGCTCGCCCAGGAGGAAGGAATCTTCGTCGAGCCGGCGTCCGCGGCGTCCGTGGCCGGCGTGCTGCGGCGGTCGCGCGAAGGCCGGGTGCCCGAGGGCACCTCGATCGCGTGCATCCTCACCGGCCACGGCCTCAAGGATCCGGAGGCGGTGCTCCGCACCGAGCGCCGGCCCGAGCCGGTGCCGGCGACGATCGAGGCGATCGAGCGCGTCATCGGCGAGCCACTGCTGGCGGGGACGGCCGCATCGCCTCGCGGACGCCCGTGAACGATCCCCGTGGGGCGGTTGCGGCCGCGAACGGTAGGGGTACGGTAGGCGTCCGGTGATCCGCGTCCGCGTGCCGGCGACCACGGCGAACCTCGGCCCCGGATTCGACGCGCTCGGCCTCGCCCTGCGCCTCCACAATACGGTCGCGATCGAGGCGGCCGAGGAGCCGCGGATCGAGATCGAGGGCGAAGGGGCCGTGTCGCTGCCGCGCGACCCGTCGCACCTCGCCTACCGCGCGGCGCTCGCGGTGGCCGGCGCCGGAACGCCCCGCGGCACCGCCGCGCCCCGGGCCTTTCACCTCCGGCAGCACAACCGCATCCCGCTCGCCCGGGGGCTTGGCAGCAGCGCCGCGGCGATCGTGGGCGGCGCCGCCGCGGCCAACGCCCTCCTCGGCGGCCCGCTCGACACCCAGGCGCTCATCGACCTCTGCGCCGGCCTCGAGGGGCACCCGGACAACGTCGCCCCCGCCGTCCTCGGCGGGCTGGTCGCGTGTGTGACCACGGAAGCGGGAAAAATCCGGTCGACACGTCTCATACCTAAACGGCTGCGCGTGGTGATCGCGATTCCGGAGTTCGCGGTGTCGACGGCGGAGGCCCGGCGGCTTCTCCCCGAGACTGTGCCTTTTCGGGACGCGGTCTTCAACGTCACCCGCACCGCGCTCTTGGTCGCGTCGCTCGTCGAAGGGCGGACCGAGATGCTCGACGAGGCGACGCGCGACCGCCTGCACCAGCCCTACCGCGCGCGGCTCGTGCCCGGCCTGGAAGCGGTCTTCGCGGCCGCGCGCGAAGCCGGCGCCCATGGGGTCGCGCTGAGCGGCTCCGGCCCGACGGTCGTCGCGTTCGGCGAGGCCCCGGGCATCGGCGAGGCGATGCGGCGGGCGTTTGAGGCCGCGGGCGCGGGGTGCCGGGTGCTCGGCGCGGAAGTCGATACCGAAGGGACGGTCGTGGAGAGGGACTCGTGAGCCTGATCGTCCAGAAGTTCGGGGGCAGTTCGGTCGCGACGCCCGATCTGATCAAGCACGTCGCCGGCCGCGTCGCGGCGACCCGCGAGTCCGGGCACGACGTCGTCGTCGTCGTGTCCGCGCCCGGCGACACGACGGACGACCTGATCGGGATGGCGGAGCAGATCACGGCGAGGCCGCCCGACCGCGAGATGGACATGCTGCTGTCCACCGGCGAACAGGTGTCGATCGCGCTGCTGGCAATGGCGCTGCACACCCGGGGGCACCGGGCGGTGTCGCTCACCGGCGCGCAGGCCCTGATCCGCACCGAGCCGGTGCACCTCCGCGCGCGGATCATGGGCATCGACCGCAGCCGCGTCGACCGGGAGCTGGGCGCGGGCCGCATCGTCATCGTCGCCGGCTTCCAAGGGATCACCGACGGCGGCGAGATCACGACGCTCGGCCGCGGCGGGTCGGACACGACCGCGGTCGCCCTCGCGTCCGTGCTCGACGCGGAGATCTGCCAGATCTACACCGACGTCGAAGGCGTCTTCACCGCGGACCCGCGCGTCGTCCCGGAGGCGCGGAAGCTCGCGGAGGTCTCCTACGATGAGATGCTAGAAATGGCCAGCTCCGGCGCGCTCGTGCTGCAGACCCGCGCCGCGGAGCTCGCCAAGCAGTACCGCGTGCCGCTCGAGGTGCGCAGCACGTTCGTCGATCGGGGGGGAACCGTGGTGACGGATCGGGCCATCGAGGGACGGCGATTGGTAACCGCGGTCACGCACGACCGCAACGTGGCGAAGATCGCGGCCACGGGGATTCAAGATCGCCCCGGGATCGCGCACACGCTGTTCCAGGCGATCGCGGACCGCCACGTCAACGTGAACCTGATCATTCAAAGCGTCCCGCAGGAACAGGGCGCCGACATCTCCTTCACCGTCGCGCGCTCGGACACGGCGGCCGCGGTCGAGGCGGCCCGCTTGGTCGCCGGCGAGATCGGCGCGCGCGCGATCATCTCGGACGAAGGCGTCGCCATGGTCAGCATCGTGGGCGCCGGCATGATCACGAACCCCGGCGTCGCGGCGAAGATGTTCGGGGTGCTCGCGCGCAACGGCATCAACATCGAGATGATCGCGACGTCCGAGATCAAGGTCTCGTGCGTGGTCCGCGCGGACGAGGTGGAAAAGGCCGTGCGGGTGCTGCACGCCGAGTTCAAGATGGACGAGGAGTAACACAC
>Ga0207416_1000195_pt1 | contig 113139 bp, 110 predicted proteins | sample PaiPotPPM11metaG_FD_184107 | JGI IMG/M metagenome (GOLD analysis project Ga0207416, IMG submission 184107) | Iron sulfur acid spring bacterial and archeal communities from Banff, Canada, to study Microbial Dark Matter (Phase II) - Paint Pots PPM... ... | reverse complement strand
AGATTGCAGCGCGGCGCGCTGACGCGCCGCGCTGCAATCTCGGCGGTCGCCGGCAGCGGTGGGGAAGCTGCCGCCGCGGTCGGCCTTGGCGGGGCTGCCGCGGCAGCCGGCAACGACTCGAACATTGGCACCGGCGACATTGGCACCGGCGACATGGGCACCGGCAATATGGGCACCGGCTTGGCTGCACGATCGGGTGCAGGTTCCAGCGCGGGCCGCGTGTCGCGTGTTGCGTCCGCCCGGGCGGCTCCCGCATGCATGCCGCTTTCGATCATTGCCAGGCGATCGACCACCTGCTCGACGGCGTTGTGCACGGCTTCAAGCGAATCCTGCGTGCGCTGCTCGCTGCGTTTGATTTCGGCGACTTCGCGCTCGATGGCGTCGACAACGACCGGTTTGCTCATGGCGCCGGCGGCCACGGCTGCAACGCTGTCGCCGCCGCGGATCTGGTCGATATGGACGAGCAAATCGGCGAGCCCGCGCTCGACCGCTTCGAGATTGCCGAGCCGCGCGTCGGACGCGTCGAGCCGCTTGATCCATTGGGCGATGCGGTCCTCCAGCGCCCCTAAAGCGGCGTGATCGGTATGGGTAAGTTGGACCCATTCGAGCTTTTCGATCAGCCCGGAGAGCAGCTTCTCCAGTTCGCGCGGCACGGCGTGGCCCGCCTCGGTCGAGGCATTGAGCGCATCGGTCAGCGTATCGATGCGGCTTTCCAGTGCTGAAATCGCCTGTCCGCTTGCGGCGCTGTTGGCGACGCCGTCGACTTTGGCGGCAAGCGAACGGACCTCATCGGCTACCTTGGTCAGCGTGTCGTTGGAGGCGACGTGCGAGACGATACCGCGCAATGCGCCGATCGCCGTTTCGAGCTGCTGCAAGGCGGCCGGGTCCTCCTTGGTGGCGATCAGGTCGACCTTTTGCGCCAGCGCCTTCACCGCGTCGTCGAAACCCACGAGGTTCTCGGCGGGAGTCAAGCTGCGCAGCGCGTCGCGAACTTCCGCCAGGCCGCGCTCGAGCCCGGCCAGCACGCCCAAATCGACCCCGGATTCGCGGGAATGATCGAGGCGCTGCGCCAGCGCCTGAACCTCGATTTCCAGTGATTCCACGGCGCGGCGCGGCAGCGCTTCGGTGAGCTGCTCTCGGATTTCCGCGAGGTCCTGACGAAACGAAATGATGACCTTTTCGAGGTCGCCGGACGGCCGCAGCGATTCGATTCGCGCCGTGATGTGGCGCAGCTGCTCCTCCAGATTGCTGATGTCGACGGCAGGCTCCGGCGCCTGTTGCGCGCTCGGGATAAAAGCCTGCGGCAGCGGCTCGGGTGGTGGCTCGGGCGGCGCCGCCATAGGAGCGATGGGCGCGACCGCATCATCGCCGTAAAGGACGCGTTGACGTTCGGCAATCTCCGCAATGGCGTCATCGACCGAAATCGAGGGCCCATTGCTTGGCGTGCGAAAGTCGTTTCTCGGTCGCGGCGGCGACTGGCGTGGGTAAGGCTGCTGCTGCACCGGAGCCCCGGTCAGCCGTGGCGCACCGGTCCGGGCCATCCGTTCGAGCTGCTGCGTCAGCCGATCGAGACGGACGTGGACTTCGCCGAACTCTTCACGGGCCAGCGCAGCCTCGCGCTCGATCTCGACTTCGCGTTCACGCCGAGGTCGCGGCGGCTCATAATCCTGATGATTTTCGCGGCGGGACGTACGGCGAGGCTCGCGCTCGATCTCGACTTCGCGCTCGTGACGGCGTCGCGGCGGCGGCTCATGATTTTCATGCCGTGACGCGCGGCGGGGGGGTCCGCGACGATTATCATGCCGCGTTTCGCGACGGACCTCGTCGTCCCGGTCATCGTCGCGATCGTCGTAATCAGCCGATCGCATCGGCTCGCCGTAATCGTCGTCGTCCTGCTGGATCACGCTGTTCAGCCATTCACCGACCGAGGTGCCGGACCGGCGTGCGGCGTTGCGGGCGGCTTCGCGCGTTTCTGGACGGAGGCCTCTGAGATTCCACGGACCGCCAGATTTCATTTGCGCGCCAACCCACTCCGGGAGGAACGAGATGGCCCTGTTCTGAGCTGAGGCTCGCTAACAGACGAAACGGAGGGCGCGGTCCTTGTCCTCGGCGCCGACTCTTCAGGATTAGAGTAAACAAGCCGTTAATGCGGCCATGGGCGGTCTTTTGCCGGGGTTCCGGCTGTCTTCCGCTGCAAAGCAGAATCCCCTAAATCGCCATCGTGGCGCCGTCGTGAATCGGATAGCGTATGCGGCGATCCGCTAGCCGCGCACACGGGGGAGGGACGTCATGCCGAGCTACAAGGCTCCCGTTGACGACGTGATGTTCCTGTTGGGCGACGTGTTCCATATCGATCGCTACAACAACCTGCCCGGCTTTGCCGAAGCCACGCCTGATCTCGTCGAGGCGGTGCTCGCGGAAGCGGCAAAATTCTCCGAACAGGTGCTTACCCCTCTCAACCGCGTCGGCGACAAAGAGGGCTGTCGCCGTAATGACGACGGCTCGGTCACGACTCCGACGGGTTTCAAGGACGCCTACCGGAAGCTTACCTCCGGGGGTTGGATCGGAATCTCGGCGCCCGCCGAATTCGGCGGCCAGGGCCTGCCGATGGTGCTGGCGCAGGCCGTCAGCGAGTTTCTCTGCTCGGCGAACATGGCGTTCGGCATGTATCCGGGCCTGACCGAAGGCGCCATCGCGGCGCTTCACGCTCACGCTTCGGCGGAGCAGAAAGCGCTTTACCTGCCCAAGCTCATCGCCGGGCAATGGTCCGGCACGATGAACCTGACGGAGCCGCAATGCGGCACCGATCTCGGTCTCGTTCGCACCCGCGCCACGCCGCAAGCCGACGGCAGCTATAAGATCAGCGGCACCAAAATATTCATCTCCGCCGGCGAGCACGACCTGGTTGAGAACATCGTTCATCTGGTCCTGGCCCGTATCGACGGTGCGCCTCAAGGCACTCGCGGCATTTCGCTGTTCATCGTGCCAAAATTCCTGACCGATGCCGGCGGCGGGCCGGGTACGGGCAGGCTTGGCGCACGCAACGCGGTGGAGTGCGGCTCGATCGAAGAGAAGATGGGCATCCACGGCAATGCCACCTGCGTGATGAATTACGATGGCGCGACCGGCTGGCTCATGGGCGAAGCCAATCGCGGCTTGCAGGCGATGTTCACGATGATGAACGAGGCGCGGCTCGGCGTCGGCGTGCAGGGGCTCGCTTTGTCCGAGGTCGCCTATCAGAATGCCGCCGCCTACGCCAAGGAGCGGCTCGCGGGGCGCGCCTTGAGCGGCGCGAAATTTCCGCAACAACCCGCCGATCCGATCATCGTGCATCCGGACGTGCGCCGCATCCTGATGACGATCCGCGCCTTCAACGAGGCCGCGCGTGCGCTGGTACTGTGGACTGCGCTCAAGGCCGACATCGCACACCGCTCCGAAGACGCCAAGGAGCGGCAGGCGGCAGAAGATCATTTGGGCCTGATGACGCCGGTGATCAAAGGCGTGCTCACCGATCAAGGCTTCGCCAATACGGTCTTGGCGCAGCAGATATTCGGCGGTCACGGCTACATCGCCGACAATGGCATGGAGCAGTTCGTGCGCGATGCGCGCATCGCCATGCTGTACGAGGGCGCCAACGGCATTCAGGCGCTCGACCTCGTCGGCCGCAAGCTGCCGAAAGACGGCGGCCGCGCCTTGCAGGCCTTTTTCGCCGAGGTCACGGCCTACATGAAGGAGCACGGTGCGGATGCCGGCATGGCGCCCTATGTCGCCCCGCTTGGCCGGGCGCTCGGCGAATTGCAGCAGGCCACCATGTGGTTCTTGCAGAACGCGCTGGGCAATCCCGATAATGCCGGCGCCGGCGCGACTGACTATATGCACCTCTTCGGCCTGGTCGCGCTCGGCTATATGTGGTGCCTGATCGCCGATGCGGCCAAAGCCAAAACTGCCAAAGCCAAGACGGCGGGTGGAGAAGACGGCACGGCGCAACGGCTGAAACAACGGCTCGCGATCGGGCGTTTCTTCATGGAACGCCTATTGCCGGCGGCGACGACGCATCTGGCGCGCATCAAGGCCGGCGCCGCGTCGACCATGGAATTGCCGGCCGAGGCGTTTTAGCTATTCGTCATCGTGCTATTGCGTATCGAGTGCAGTCTGAGAGGAATTCATGCCCGACGCCTTCATCTACGATCACGTGCGCACTCCGCGCGGCCGCGGCAAGGTCGACGGCGGGCTGCACGAAGTGACGGCGCTCAATCTCGCCAGCCAGGCGCTCGGCGCCATCAAGAGCCGCAATAACCTCGACACCGCTCTGGTCGATGATGTCGTCATGGGCGTCGTCGACCCGGTCGGCGAGGCCGCCGCCGATATTGCGCGGACCGCGGCGCTGGTCGCCGGCTTTGGCGACAGCGTGCCGGGCGTGCAGATCAACCGCTTCTGCGCCTCGGGCCTCGACGCGGTGAATTTCGCCGCCGCCCAGATCATGTCCGGGCAGCAGGAGCTGGCGGTCGGCGGCGGCGTCGAATCGATGAGCCGGGTCGGCATCGGTTCGGCCGGCGGCGCCTGGGCGGTCGATCCGTCGATCGCGGTCGCGCATTATTTCCTGCCGCAAGGCATTTCCGCCGATCTGATCGCGACGAAGTACGGATTTTCCCGCGACGATGTCGACGCCTATGCGGTCGAGAGCCAAAAGCGCGCCGCGACCGCGTGGGACGAGGGCCGTTTCAACCGCTCAGTCATGCCGGTCAAGGACGTCAACGGCCTGACCATTCTCGCCAAGGACGAGCACATGCGGCCGGGCACGACCATGCAGTCGCTCGCCGCGCTGCAGCCGTCGTTCGTGCAGATGGGCGAACTGGGCGGCTTCGATGCGGTCGCCATTCAGGCCCATCCAGAGGTGGAATTTGTCAATCATGTCCATCACGCCGGCAACTCTTCAGGAATCGTCGACGGCGCCGCGGCGGTTCTGGTCGGCAGCAAAGCGGCCGGGCAAAAAACGGGTCTGAAGCCGCGGGCGCGGGTGCGCGCCTTCGCCAATATCGGGTCCGATCCGGCACTGATGCTGACCGGTCCGATCGACGTCACCAAGAAAGTGCTGAAGACCGCGGGCATGACGCTCGCCGATATCGATCTCATCGAGATCAACGAGGCTTTCGCCGCTGTGGTGCTGCGTTATCTGCAGGCCTTCGATTTCGATCCCTCCAAGGTCAACGTCAACGGCGGCGCGATCGCTTTGGGCCATCCGCTCGGCGCCACCGGCGCGATGATCCTCGGCACGCTGATCGACGAGATGGAGCGGCGCAACGTTTCGACCGGGCTGGTTACGCTGTGCATCGGCGCCGGCATGGGCACCGCCACGATCATCGAGCGGGTGTGAGCCGATGCCGAAGATCGACGTCGCCAAAGTTTCCGTCGACGCCCGCACCAATTACCCGGCGCCGTTCGATCGCGTCGTCGTCGGCCGCGAACGCAAGCGGCTTGGCAATGCCGCCGGGCTCGACCAGTTCGGCGTCAATCTGACGACGCTGAAGTCCGGCGCGGCATCCGCGCTGCGACACTGGCACGAGAAGGAGGACGAACTCGTCTATATCCTCGCAGGCGAAGTCGTACTGGTCGAGGATGACGGCGAATGCGTGCTCAAACCCGGCGATGCCGCCGGGTTTAAGGCGAACAGCCGCATCGGCCATCAGCTCGTCAACAAAAGCGGTCGCGACGCGGTTTATCTCGAGATCGGCACGCGCTCCAAGCATGAATGCGTCGACTATCCCGATGTCGACCTGATGGTGGTGCGCGACGATAACGGCATGCGTTACACCCACAAGAACGGCGAACCGTATGGCTGAGAGCAAAACGACCTTCACCAATTTCACGCTCGACATCGACGGCGACGACATCGCGCTCGTCACCTGGAATGCGCCCGGGCGCACGATGAATGTCATCGACATGACGGTGATCGAGGAACTGTCGGCCATCGTCGAGGAGCTGGCGATCGACGGCACGGTGAAAGGCGTCGTGATCGCGTCGGGCAAGGACACGTTCTGTGCCGGCGCCGATCTCACCATGCTGGAAGCCTTGAGCCGCACTTTTGCCGATCTCGCGGCGTCGCAGGGCGCGGAAGCGGCGAATGCGAAGCTGTTCGACGAGAGCCGCAAGCTGTCGCTTTTGTACCGCCGCATCGAGACTTGCGGCAAACCATGGGTCGCGGCGATCAACGGCACGGCGGTCGGCGGCGGCTTCGAATTAACGCTCGCCTGTCATCACCGCATTGCCGCCGACAATGGGCGAACGCGGCTCGGCCTCCCCGAGATCAAGATCGGTCTGTTCCCGGGAGCCGGCGGCACCCAGCGCATCGCGCGCATGCTGCCGCCCGCCGATGCGCTGCAGTTCCTGCTCAAGGGCGACCAATTGCAGCTCAATCGCGCCAAGGCAATGAAGCTCGTCGATGCCGTGGTGCCGCCCGGCGATCTCCTCAAAGCGGCGAAGGACTGGATCAGATCAAGCAGCACGGCCAAGGCGCCGTGGGACATCGACGGCTTCAAATTGCCGGGCGGTCCGGTCTATTCCAAAGCCGGCATGATGGTTTTCCCGCCGGCCAACGCCATCTACCGACGCGAGACCTACGACAATTACCCGGCCGCGCGCGCCATATTGCAGGTCGTCTATGAGGGCCTGCAGCTGCCGATCGATCAGGCGCTGCGGGTCGAGTCGCGCTGGTTCGCAAAAATTCTGCGCTCGCCCGAAGCGGCGGCGATGATCCGTTCGCTGTTCGTCTCGATGCAGGAGCTCAACAAAGGGGCGCGGCGTCCGGCAGTGCCGGCAAGGCCGCTGAAGAAAATCGGCGTGCTCGGCGCCGGCTTCATGGGGGGCGGCATCGCCTATGTCAGCGCACTTGCCGGGCTGGAGGTCGTGCTGATCGACCGCGATCCGGAAACCGCCGAGACGGGCAAGGCACATTCGCAGAAACTGATGACCGACCAAGTCAATCGCGGCCGTGCCACCACCGCGGACCGTGAAACCGTGCTGTCGCGCATCCATCCGACCGCCGACTTCGTCGAGTTGAAGGGTTGCGATCTTGTTGTCGAAGCGGTGTTCGAGGACCGCAAGGTCAAGGAAGAGGTCATTTCCCGAACGCAGAATGTGCTTGGCGATCAAGCGATCTTCGGCTCCAATACTTCGACCTTGCCGATCAGCTCGCTGGCGGCGGCGTTCAAGGATCGCGCCCGCTTCATCGGCATTCATTTCTTCTCGCCGGTCGAGCGCATGATGCTGGTCGAGATTATCATGGGCAAGGAGACCGGCGACGCCGCGCTGGCAACTGCGCTCGATTACGTCCGCGCCATCCGCAAGACGCCGATCGTGGTCAACGATTTGCGGGGCTTCTACACGTCGCGGGTGGTCGGGACCTACATCCGCGAAGGCCATCTGATGCTGACCGAAGGCGTGCCGGCGGCGATGATCGAGAATGTCGGACGCATGGCCGGGATGCCGGTCGGGCCGCTGGCGCTCAACGACGAGGTTGCCGTCGACTTGGCCTGGAAAATCCTCAAGGCGACCGAGACCGATCTCGGCGTGAAGATGATCGATCTCAAACAGAAGGCGCTGCTCGAGGAGATGGTGGAAAAGCGCGGGCGCTACGGCCGCAAGAACGGCAAGGGCTTTTATGATTATCCGCAGAACGCGCCGAAACGGTTGTGGAAGGGCTTGACCGATCTGCAATCGAATAAACTCGATCCCGACAGCATCGATGTTGCCGTTTTGAAGCACCGGCTGCTGGCGATCCAGGCGCTGGAATCCGCCCGCTGCATCGAGGAGCAGGTCGTTACCGACGTGCGTGAGGCCGACGTCGGCTCGATCCTCGGCTTCGGTTTTGCGCCTTTCACCGGCGGCACCATTTCCTATATCGATGGTATGGGCGCGAAAGCTTTTGTTGTTCTCTGCAACCGCCTCGCCAAGGATTACGGTGAGCGGTTCACTCCCTGCAAGCTCCTTAACGACTTGGCGAAAACGGGCGACAGCTTCTACCGCCGGTTCCCGCCGCAGCAGCGTTTGGCGGTCGCCTGAGCATCATGAGCGCCACATTGCCCTGCCACGCCTACCGCGTATAAGGTCGCGGCCAATTTTTTCCGGGAACCTGCATGGCGCGTGATCAAGTCGACCTGACGCCGATCGAGCGGCGCGACGATCTCGTGGATTGGCTTGCAGCGGGTGTCAAACCCAAATCGCAATTCCGCATCGGCACCGAGCACGAGAAGTTCGCCTTCACCCTGGAGGGCCATCGGCCGCTGCCCTACGAAGGACGCCGCGGCATTCGCGCGCTGCTCGAAGGCATGCAGCATCTGCTCGGCTGGCAACCGATCATGGAAGGGCCGAATGTCATCGGCCTGTTCGACGTCACCGGCGGCGGCGCCATCTCGCTCGAGCCCGGCGGCCAGTTCGAGCTGTCGGGCGCACAGGTCGAATGCGTGCACCAGACATCGAGCGAACTGATGGCGCATCTGGCGCAGGTGCGCGAAGTGGCGGCGCCGCTGCATATCGGATTTCTCGGCATCGGCATGACGCCGAGCTGGACGCGCGCCGAAATGCCGAAAATGCCGAAGGGCCGCTACAAGATCATGACCGACTATATGCCGAAAGTCGGTACGTTCGGCCTCGACATGATGTACCGCACCTGCACCGTGCAGACCAATCTCGACTTCTGCTCCGAAGCCGACATGGTCAAGAAGCTGCGCGTATCGCTTGCGCTGCAACCGGTGGCGACGGCGCTGTTTGCCAACTCGCCCTTCACCGAGGGCAAGCCCAACGGTTATCTGTCTTTCCGCTCGGAAATCTGGCGCGATACCGACAATGCGCGCGCCGGCATGTTGCCGTGGGTTTTCGAGCCGGGCATGGGCTTCGAGCGCTGGGTCGACTATGCGCTCGACGTGCCGATGTATTTCGTCAAGCACGGCGACGAATACGTGGACGCCGCGGGCCAATCGTTCCGCGACTTGTTGGCGGGCAAGCTGCCAGCGATGCCCGGCGCGCATTCCACGATTTCCGATTGGGCGAACCACCTCAGCACGATTTTTCCGGAAGTGCGGCTCAAGCGTTATCTCGAAATGCGCGGCGCCGATTCCGGCACGCTGCCGAACCTGTTGGCGCTGCCGGCGTTCTGGGTCGGCATTCTTTACGACGATGCCAGCCTCGACGCGGCATGGGATTTGGTCAAGGGCTGGACCGCGCAAGAGCGCCAAACGCTTCGCGATGACGTGGCGAAGCAAGGTCTCGCTGCGGCGGTTCGCGGCCGCACGGTGTTCGAGATCGCGACCGAAGCTCTCAAGCTGGCGCGCGCCGGGCTGGCGCGCCGCAAATGCCTCGATGCCGGCGGCCAGGACGAGACCCACTTTCTTGAAGTCCTGGAAGATCGCTTGGCGCGCGGCACCACGCCGGCGCAGGAACTGCTCGACAAATTCCACAATGAGTGGGGCGGCGCGGTCGATCCGATCTATATCGAAGAGGCGTATTGAGGTGGCATCGCCGCCGGACGCTGCCGGCAATGGCTTATTGGTCGATATTGTAGAGGCGTTTGGCCTCATTAAGCGCGGCATTGCAGCCGGCGGCATCGCCCGCGGCGTCCGCCTTGCGCGCGCGATCGAGCGCGGCGTCGGCCTCCTTGTTCGCAATGTGCTCGGCGTGCGTAACATCGCCGGGCGTCGGCTGGTGATGCAGCTGGGCGCCGAGCGTCTGCGAATAGGTCGGGCCGCTCTTCGGGCCCGGAGGCGTGACGCTGATTTGCTGCTCAAGCGCGGCGATTTGCTTTGTGCAGGGGCCGCTGTAGGCGATGCCCGGGCTGGCGAACAGGCCAGCAGCGCTCGCGGTGCAAATAAAAAGACCCCGCGCGATAGTGTCGTTGAAAAATCCGCCGATCCACCGGTCGGGGCTGCTCATAGCGGTCTCCCGAAGGTCTAGAATATGCCAGTTCAGCTCCGAGTCCCATAGCGGCTTCGCTGCCAGACCGGCCCTCCTGCAGGCAGGGCACGCCGTCCCGATGCCCGAATTTACGCTTTGTTCATCGCTGCTGGAACGAAAGTTGCTTGATCGCCGGCTGAAATTCGCGCTGTTTCGGCAACACGTCGGTTTTGATTTAATTTCTACGTCTGGTCGGAAATATGTCGGCTATGACCAAAAGCTTGACCGCGGAGGTGCAGCATCATCATGCCAAACGGCAGCTGTTTGGCGCCCGCCGGCATTGGCTCATCTTTTGAAAATGTATGACAACGGTCGGTGGCGCCGCTACTACAAAAAGGAAGAGGCGTTTGCCGAGGCGGTGCGCGAGGCTCGACAAGCCGTCGAGCAGTGGACCGACATCGTCAATAAGGTCGGCGGCGGAACGGATGCGGCGCGTTAAAGCTGCCGCCGATATCGGCTGCTTTCGGGCGTGCTGACGAACGCTCCTAACCGCGCATAAGCTTTCGATTCGCCCGGAGAATAATCGTTAGACTCCCGCACGCAACGAGGCCATGATCGCCTCGAAGGTGAGAGCGGCGGGAGGACGTGGTGCTGGAGCATTACCATAATATCAATTCGGTCTGCGCCCAGAAGGTGCGTATCGCACTCAACGAGAAGGGCCTCGACGCTAAGGAGCATCTTCTCACGCTGCGCGGGGACCAGTTCGATCCCGCTTATCTCAAGCTCAATCCAAACGGCGTCGTGCCGACGCTCGTGCATGACGGCAACACGATCATCGAATCGTCGCTGATCCTGTATTACCTGGATGAGGCTTTTCCGGCTCCGCCGCTGATGCCGAAAGCGCCGGAGCTTCGCCACCGTGCGCGGTTCTACAACAAGCTGATCGACGAATATCTGCACAATTCGTGCATGGTTCTTACCTTCGCGACCGCGTTCCGGCCGAACTTTCTTAAGCTGCCGCGCGAGGCCTGGCTTGCCGAGGTCAATAAATCGCCGCTCAAACGCCGCGCGGAATATAAACGCAGCGTCATCGAGCACGGGCTGGATTCCGAATTCGTCATCGACGCGATCAACCAGCACAAGAAATTGCTGGCCTGGATGGACCAGTCGCTGCAAAACGGCCGACATCTTGCCGGCGACAGCTTTTCCAATGCGGATTGCGCGGTCGTCCCCTATATCCTGCGGCTCGAACTTCTCAAGCTCGCCGGCATGTGGGATCGCTACCCGGCCATCGGCGAATGGTGGGCGCGGATACGTGAACGACCCTCGGTCAAAGCCGCGATTTTCGATCGCATGACCGAGAGCGACTGGGCGCCGTTTCGCAATCTGGCGCCCGATCCGTGGCCGAAAGTGGAAGCGCTGTTGCAAGCGGCATAAGCACGCCGCGGCCTGCCGCAGCGATCCGTCTCACCCGAGCGTTGGGGCTTGGCACTCCCATGGCGACTCCCATGGCCATTCCGATGGCATCGGCTGTCAATGCCGCCCTATGCGCGCTAGTGGCGACCGCATTCTTTACCGCTTTCGGCTATGCGATTGCCCGCCATGCCTTGCCGCGCGTGCTCGCGCTCGGCACGGCGCCGGTCGTCGGTTGGGCGGTGTTCAGCGCCGCGACGCTGCCGGTGCTCACGCTTGTCGGGTTTGCCGCACCCGCGGTCGCCGCCATGGCCGCGCTGTTTCTCCTCATCGGCGGCGGCGCATTGCTGACGCCAAGCACAAATGACGAGCCGGCGCCGAAACCGGCCGTTCCGTTGTGGACCTACGCCCCCGCCGCGCTTCTCGCGCTGGTGCCCGCGAGTGCCATCGTTCCGAAATATTCCGCAGGCGGCGTGCATCTCGCCGACCCGATATTCGACCACGCCAAGATCGCCATCATCGACGCCATGACGCGTCAAGGTTTGCCGCCGATCGATCCGGTGTTCGGCGAACCGGGCGTGCCGGGCCGGCTGGCCTACTATTACCTTTGGCACTTCGGTGCGGCGGAGCTGGCCTTGCCGCTGCACATCAGCGGCTGGGAAGCCGACATCGGCCTGACCTGGTTCACCGCTTTCGCGTCGCTGACCTTGATGATGGGCATCGCCGTCTGGCTCAGCGCGCGTCCCGGCGCCGCAGTCTTGGCCGTCGCTCTCGCCGCAGCAGCATCGCTGCGCACGACGCTGAGCTTTTTTTTCGGCAGCTTTACGCTCGAACCGTTCTTGGCGTCGCCCAACGGTTTTGCCGGCTGGTTGTTCCAGTCCGCCTGGGTGCCGCAACATCTGATGTCGGCGTCATGCGTGATCGCGGCCATGGTGCTGATCGTCCATTACGCGCAGCGGCCCAGTGCGGCGCGGTTCGTGATGCTGGTTTTGATCGTCGTCGCCGGCTTCGAAACCTCGGCCTTTGTCGGCGGGGTGACGTTCGCCGCCGCAGCTTTGGTCGCGGCGCCGATCCTCTTCGCCACAGTAAGGCCCGCGCGGCGCATGGCGGTTGCGGGCGGCTTGGCGGCCACCGCCGTTCTCGCCGTTTTGATCGCCGCGCCGTTCATCCGCGATCAATTCGCCGCCGTTGCGGCGCGCGGCGACGGCAGCCCGATCGTCATCGGCCAATTCGCCGTGCTCGGCGAATTGTTTCCGCGCGCGCTCCGCGGCGTACTCGACCTGCCGGCCTATTGGCTCATTCTGCTGCCGCTCGAGTTTCCGGCAACGTTTATCGCGGGCGCGATCGCGCTCGTCGTGACGCAGCGGACGCTCGCGGCGGGGCCGGAAAAGACCGCCGTTGCCGTCTTTATCGCTCTTGCCGGCGCCGGCCTTGCGGTTCCGTGGCTGCTCGTCAGTACGCTCGGCGACAACAACGATCTTGGCCTGCGCGCGGTCTTGCCCGCCGCCATGGTCCTGATCGTCGGCGCGGCGGCGGGAATGATGCGCGCTCCCCGCCGCGCGCTGATCGCCGCCACCGCGGCCGGGGGCCTCGTCCTCAGCCTGCCCGATACCGCCGCGATGATCCGCAACAACATTATCGGATCGCCGGCAACGGATGCGCGAACATTCGCGCAGGCGCCTGATTTATGGGCCGCGGTGCGCCGCTATGCGGCGCCGACGGCGCGCGTGGCCAATAATCCTCTTTACCTGGGGGACCTGACGCCGTGGCCGGCGAACATGTCGTGGGCGCTGCTTGCCGATCGCAGCTCGTGTTTCGCCGGCCGCGAAATGGCGCTCGCCTTCGCCCCATTGCCGCCGGATCGCCGCGAGGCGATCAATGCGCGATTCATTGGCGTCTTTGCCGGGCAAGGCACGCCCGGCGATGTCGACGCCATGGCGACAAAATATGCCTGCGATGTCGTCGTCGTCGTGCCGCAGGACGGGGCCTGGAATAAGGACCCTTTCGCCGCCAGTCCCGATTACCGTCTGGCGGAATCGCAAGACGGCAAATGGCGGATCTATGTGAGGCGTCAATAAGAAAGACGCCCGGGAAAGGCAATCATATTCCCGCGAACCAGTTAAAACCCTGCTTACTCCAGAACGTCTCGCGAAAATCGTTGGTGACTTCGATCGCCTTGATCCATTTCGCGTTCTTGTAGCCGAGCTTGGTCGAGGTGCGCAGCCGCAGCGGAAAGCCGAACGGATCGGTAATGATGTCGCCGGCATATTTGGTGGCGAGGATCGTTTGCGGATGCAGCGCGCACGCCATATCGATGCTTTCGGTATAATTGTCGGCGCAGACGAAATAGACGTATTTGGCCGTCAGATCGGCGCCGACGCGTTGCAGAAAATCGCGCAGGTTCGGGCCGGACCATTGTCCGATGTAATCCCAGCCCTCGACGCAAATATGCCGGATGATGATTTCCTGCTGCGGCAGCTGGTAGATCTGTTGCGCGGTCCAAGGCTGCTTGTTGCCGATACGGCCGACCAGTTCCAATTTCCAGGTCGCACCGTCGACTGGTTTGACGTCCTCGATATCGTAATAGGCGTTAAACCGCGGCGGCTTGACCACCTGCGAAGGGGAAAACGTCGGCGCCAGATGGGTCGGTCGAAAGATCGTCTCCTGGACTCCGTCGTTCCAGGCCGACACGGTGCGCAGGAATTTCTGCACGCCGTCGTTCTCGCTGACATCGCAACCGGTCAGCAGGCCGAGCGCGCCGATGCTTGCCGCGCCGCGAATGAGGCCGCGACGATCGATGTTGTCGACATCCAATCGCTCCTTTCCGCTTTCGCCGGACGGTTTGCGGAGCCGCAAGAGTGAGGGCGTGGGGAATCGAATCGGCATCGGATCACCGCGTCATTGTGTGGCTTCGACTTCCGGCCCGGCGGGCGCGGCGCGCGGCTTGCCGTCATCGACGACGGGGCCGCCGGTCAGCATGGCGACAAGGCTCTGCGGCACCAGCAGGGCCAACGCCACATGGACCATGATGAACGCGACGATGGCGGACATGCAGAGGAAATGCACCAGCCGGATCGTCTGAAAACTGCCGAACAGGCCGGCGAGCGCGGAGAATTGTATCGGTTTCCATAATGCCAAGCCGGAAATCACGATCAGCACGCCGACCAGCATGACGCCGAGATAAAGAATTTTTTGCACGGCGTTGTAATGGGTCAGATCGTCGTGTCGCAGCCGAAAGCGCAGCGCATCGCCGACCGTTGCAAAAACCTCGCCGATGGAGATGGGAAACAATTTTCGCCGGAAGCGGCCGCTGGCGATTCCGTAAGCGAGATAAGCAAGCCCATTGAGCACGAATATCCACATGCCGAAGAAGTGCCATTGCAGCCCGTACTGCGCCCATTTGCCGATGACGAGCCAGTCGGGGAAATGCAGAAAACCGAAGATCACATCGTCGTTATAGATCTTCCATCCGCTGCCGATCATGATGAAAATGGCGGCGGCATTGATCCAATGCATGATGCGAAGCGGCAGCGGATGAAGCCGCGCCGCGGATGCATATGCCGGGACTGACGGCGGTGACATCGAGGAATTCCGCATTGGCGTCCTTCGGACACTACGGTTACGGTATTTTGGGCGCAAGGCGGATCGCTTCACAAAGTCGCGTGGAATTTTTGATCGGGAGGAAAGCCGATGCGGTTGCAAATTAATGCGCTCGGTTTGGCGCTAGTCTGCGCGAGCGGTCTCGCGGCGCCGGCACGGGAGGCGGGCGCGGCGATTCTCGATCATGCATTCGTCGTGGCGCAGGCTATGATCCCGCCAACCGGCATGGGCGCCGCGGACAAAGCTATGGCGGCGCAAGACATGGCGGAGACCGAACGGATGCAACGGCGGTTTCCGCAAGCCATGCGAGTCGGCGATCTCATCGGCCTGCCCGTACTCGACGACGATAGCCGTACGCTCGGTCATGTACGGCAGGTGGTGCGCACGCCGCAGGGCAGGATCAAGCTGATTGTCGCTTATGGCGGTTTCCTCGGTTGGGGCACGCGGCCCGTCGCCGTGCCGATCGAGGTGGTGGGAATTTTCGGGCGCCAGCTCGCTTCGCTCGATATGCCGCGACACGACTATGCCGCCGCGCCGACGTGGCGGGATGCGGACGATAAGGTCATCCCGAACGACGACAGCATCCGCGTTGCGCTGGCCCGGCGCTGAGCCGCGGCTGATGCGATCACGACTTTGTGAGCCCGATAACTTTTTGGTGTTTCGACACTTGGTAGCTCTGAGGCGGAAGTGATTGGCGCTTGGCCAGCCGCTTTGGCAAGCAAGTCATGTTGCGTTGCTGGATTGAATACAGGGGGGCATCGCATGAATCTTGCGCATCGACTCGACCGCAGTTCTGGTCCGACGGTCGCCGGCGCCCCGGCGTCGTGCGGCATCGCATTCATGGCTAAGGCCTCGGCGCCCGGGCGCGCCAAGACCCGCCTCGTGCCGCCGCTGTCGTTCGATGAAGCAGCCGGGCTCAATACCGCGTTCCTGTGCGACGTAGCCGACAACGTGCTGCTCGCCGCCCGCCACGCCGCATCGCACGGCGGCATTGCCGGCTACGCGGCATTCGGTCCCGCCGGTGCGGAAGATTTCTTTCGTCGCGCCTTGCCGGCGGCGATCGGCTTGATCGGCGCCTGGCTGCCCAATTTCGGCGACTGCCTGTTCCACACGGTATGCGAGATTTTTTCGAAGGGGCACGGATCGGCTGTCGTCCTCAATTCCGACAGCCCGACTTTGCCCACCGCGCTGCTGATCGAAACCGCCGCGTCCCTGGCGCGGCCCGGCGACCGCGCGGTGCTCGGCCCATCGAGCGACGGCGGCTATTATCTGCTCGGGCTGAAGGCCGCGCACCGCCGCATGTTCGAAGACATCGACTGGAGCACGCCGCGCGTCGCCGCACAGACGCTGCAACGCGCCGCCGAAATCGGTCTCGAAGTTCATACCCTGCCGGTGTGGTACGACGTCGACGACGTCGATGGCTTGCGTCGGCTCAATGCCGAACTGCGCGGCGAGGAGGCAGGCCCGCGGCAGACGCACTCTCCGCACTATGCCGTCCAGACGGCGAAGTTGATGCGGCGGCTTGCCCGTGATCGCGATTTCGACCGCCGCATCGAGCGTGTCCTGCAGATCGACGAAATGCGCGCCTAGCGCGCTTACGATTTCCGGTATCGGTGCAACAGCGAGCGACCATGCAGCGGGCGGCGACAAAACGGGCGATCGATCCGCAACGCTATTTCGAGAGCGTGACCGCGGACGGCGAAGTTCCGCAGCACGAGCCGGTTTGCCTTTATCTGGAGACGACCAACCGTTGCAATCTCTTGTGCACGACCTGCCCGCGCACCTACGAGGAGCTCGAGCCGCCGGCCGATATGAGCTGGGAGCTGTTCACCTCGATCGTCGATCAGATCCCGCAGCTTGAGCGCGCCGTGTTGCACGGTGTCGGCGAACCCATGCTGGTCAAGCAGCTGCCGCGCATGGTGCGCTACCTGAAAGATCGCGGCAGCTACGTATTGTTCAACACCAACGGCACGGTGCTTAATGAAAAAAACGGCCGCGCGCTGATCGCCGCCGGGTTGGATGAGCTGCGCGTCTCGTTCGACGCGGCGAATGCCAAATCCTATCTCGCCATTCGCGGCAAGAACTATTTCAATCGCATCCTGAAAAACGTGCGCGCGTTCCGCGCGCTGCAGGAACGTGAAGGCTGCCTCAAGCCGCGCGTTTCGGCATGGCTCACCGGCTTGCGCGAAACCATCGAAGAGCTGCCCGATTTTGTCCGCGTCGCCGCAGCGACCGGCGTCAAGGAAGTGCATCTGCAGCGGCTGGTGTTCTTCACCGACAAAGCCGTCGGCTTGGCGCGGCCGGACCAGGCGCTGTACGAGCAGCTGACGGCCGCGGACGCGGTCCATATCGACCGCGCGGCGGCGCTCGCCCGCTCGCTCGGCGTCGCGTTCAGTGCGTCCGGCGGCGCCTCGGAACCCGGTGTCAGTCTCAAGCGCAGCGATCATGGTACGGCGGGCTCAGGCTCGCCCTGGTCGTTGTGCCGGCGGCCGTGGACGGTGATGTATTTCACCGCCAATGGCCGCGCCTTGCCGTGCTGCATCGCGCCGTTCTCCCAGCGCGGCTATGAGAATTACACGCTCGGCGACGCCACCCAGCAGACCTTGCGCGACATTTGGACCGGGCCGGCCTACGGCGATTTCCGCAAGGCGCTCAAATCGAACGCGCCGCCCGCGGCTTGTGCCAGCTGCGGACTGCGCTGGAGCCTGTAGCGATGCCGCCGCAAGCGGTCGGCGTGGCTGTCGTCATTCCGACCTTCAACGAAGCGGAATCTATCGCCACCGTCGTCGCCGAACTGCCGCGCGCCGTCGTCGGCCGGGTCATTGTCGCCGACGGCGGCAGCAGCGATGGCACGCAAGAGCGCGCGCGCGAGGCCGGGGCCGAGGTCGTCGAGGTGGGTCATGGTTATGGCCTCGCCTGCCTTAGCGGCGCGCAGGCGGCCGACGATGCCGCGATCGTCGTTTTCATGGACGGTGACGGCGCCGACGATCCGGCGGCCATCGCGGCGTTGCTCGCGCCGTTGCGTGCCGGCGACGCCGATTTCGTCATCGCCTCGCGCGCGCGCGGCCAGCGCGCGGCGGGCAGCATGGCCGCGCACCAGCTCTTCGCCGGCCGCATTGCCGGCTGGTTGACCAAGCGCCTCTACGGCGTGCGCTATACCGACATGTGCGCGTTGCGCGCCATCCGCCGCGACACCTTGCTGGCGCTTGGTATGCGCGAGATGACCTATGGCTGGAATCTGGAAATGCAGATGCGCGTGGCGCGCGCCGGTTTGCGCGTCGTCGAATTGCCCGTCGCCTACCGGCGCCGACTCGGCGGCAAGTCGAAAGTCGCCGGCTCGCTGCGCGGTTCTCTCAAGGCCGGGCTGAAAATCATGTCGACTTTCGCGCGCGTGGCGACGGAGCCGATGCGGCAGCGCTCCTCGTAGTCGGGCTACATCGCCACCTTGCGCAGAAAGCCGTCGACGCTGCCGCGCAGGCTCTCCGCGGCCGATTCTACCGCGGCAGATGCCGTCAACACCGTGTCCGCCGAGTTCTGCATATCGGCAATGGCGCCGGAGACGCGCTCCAGCACGCCGACCACCGCACGCGTGCCGACCGCCGCCGCGGCGACGTTGTTCGAGATCTCGCCGGTGGCCGCATGCTGCTCTTCGATCGAGCTTGCGATCGCAGTGGTGAATTGCCGGATCTCGTCCATGCGGCCGGTAATGCTGCCGATGGCGCGCACGGCGTTTTGCGTCGACGATTGCACCGCGGCGATTTGCGCGGCGATGTCGTCGGTCGCCTTCGCGGTCTGCACAGCAAGCGCCTTGACCTCGGAGGCGACGACGGCAAAACCCCTGCCGGCCGCCCCGGCGCGCGCCGCCTCGATCGTGGCATTGAGCGCCAGCAGATTGGTTTGTCCGGCCACGCTTTGGATCAACTTGACGACGTCGTCGATCTTCTGCGTTGCAAGCGCTAGCCCGGCGATGATCTCGTTGGTCGCTTGCGCCTCCGCCGTGGCGGCGCGCACCACCTCGCCGGCGCTGACGACTTGGCGATTGATTTCCGCAATCGACTTCGACAGTTCATCCGCCGCCGCTGCGGCGCTCTCGACGCCGCCGAATGCTTCGTTGGAGGTGCGGACGGCGCCGGCGGTATGCGCGGTGGTGTCCTTCGACGTGTGCGAAAGCGCGCCGGCCGTCGATTTCATGGCCGCGGCGCTGTCGGTAACGGTTTTGAGCACGCCCTCGACACTGCCGCGAAACCAGCCGATGGCGTCCTCGACGATGGCGCGGCGCGATTCCTGCTCGCTCAATAGCGCGCTTTTTCTTTCGGCGGCGCGGCGCGCGGTAATATCGTGATGCGTTCCCAGCCAGTAATCGCCGCCGGAAATCGCGCGATTGACGACAGCCACGGAGCGGCCGTCGGGCAGTTCCGAAACGAAGCTCATGTCCTTTCCGGACGACATAAGCTTCATCAATTCGGCGCAATATTGCTCGGGATCGCGATCGAGGGTTCCGGTTTCGAAGCGATGGCGCACGATATCGACTAGCCTGGCGCCGGGCTTCACGATGTCCGGCGACAGTCCATAAATTTCCAGGTAACGATTGTTGCAGACCACGACGCGCCCGCTCGCGTCGAACATCACCACGCCCTGGCTCATATTGTTCAGCGCCAGGGCCAACAGCCGGTCTTTGCCGCCGCGCCATCGCGCCAGCAGGGCTATCGCGCCTGCCAGAAAAATGACGAGGCCTGCGGCCACGACCATAAGCATTGCGGGTTTCCGCCCTAAGTTTGTCCGCCGTGGCATTAGGTAGCCAACAGCAATTTACGTTTCGTTAATGAACCGGTTCCGTATTGGTAAAAGTGTCGGCAGTGCCTCGGCTGCGCCGGCAAGCGCGCCGGCCGCCGTGGCGCTATAGTGGCCTCGTATGGCATCGGGACAAGCCAATGATCAAGCGCTACAGCGACCACGCCGCCAACGAGCGAACCTTTCTCGCCTGGGTCCGCACCGCCATCGCGGTGATGGCGTTCGGCTTTGTCATCGAGAGATTCGACGTATTCCTGCAGGTCGTTGCGCCGCAGATGGCGCAGCGGCAGTTCAGTCCACACGGCCAAACATTTGCCAACGCGGCCGGGCTCGCTTTCATCGCCATCGGCGTTGCCATGATCGTCGTCGCCGGCTTCCGGTTTGCCCGCACCGCCAAGGACATCGACAGCGACAATGAAGTGCCGAGCCCCGGCGAGCGCTTCGACCTCGCGCTCGCCGTGCTGATCGGCCTGTTGGGCGTGTCGCTGTTTCTCTATCTGTCGCGCGCGGTGCTGCCGGCGATTTAGCGCATGATCGGGAAAGGTTTGCCCGCGGAATTAATATTCACGCGGTCATCGCGGCGCCGGGCGCGACCTCATTGGTTATCACCTTGAAGCTCGCCAGCGTGCAGGGACCGAATGAGGTGACGATCGCCACGTCGGTGGCGTCGCGCCCGCGCGCCATCAGGATGCGTCCGATGCGCGGCCTATTGTGGCGCGCGTCGAATGTGTACCAGCGGTCGCCCAGATAGGCTTCGAACCAGGCGGAGAAATCCATCGGCGATTCGTCAGGCGGCACGCCGATATCGCCGAGATAGCCGGTGCAGTAGCGCGCCGGCACGTTCATGCAGCGGCACAGCGTGATCGCGAGGTGGGCGAAGTCACGGCAGACGCCGCGCCGCTCGGCATGCGCCTCCCAGGCGGTCTTGGTCGGGCTGGCATGCTCGTAGCCGAATTTGACGCGATCGTGGACGTAATCGCAGATCGCCATCACCAGCGGCCAACCTTTCGGAACCTGCCCGAACAGCGACCACGCGGCATTCGACAGCCGGTCGGTCTCGCAGTAGCGGCTGCCAAGCAGATAGATCAAGACATCCACCGGCAGGTCCTCGAGCGCATGCTGCTCCGCCTGCGGGGCGATAGCGTCCGGCGCGCCGTTGTCCCGCACCACGAAGTCCGCGGCCACGGTGAGCCGGCCGGCCGGGGCGCGGATCACATGGCAGAAATTACCGAAGCTGTCGTGATAGGTATTGGGGACGATCGGCGGATCGAGCCGCATCCGATCGAGCGTGATGAGATCGGCAATGCGCGACGGATGCACGCTCAGCGTCAGGATCATCGGCGTCGGCTGCGGACAATCGTAGGAAATCTCATAGCCGGCGCGAATCTTCATCAAAAGCGTCTTCGGTTTGTTGCGGCGAATTCCCGTTCGATGGCTGAGGCGGCGGTACCGACTTCTGCCGCCAAGTTCATGGCCGGATGATGGGCAGGATTGTGATATGCATTTCCCGGGCCAGATATGGCGCATGTTTGAGCGGCCGCGAGCACCGATGAATGAACCGCCTAAAAGCTTGCTGGCCGGGGACGAACCGCCGCCGGTCGCGATCTACAACAGCGGCGGCAAATCGCCGTTTCTGTTGCTCGCCGATCACGCCGGCAATGCGATCCCGCAAGCGCTCGGCCGGCTGGGTCTTACCGCGGCGGAATTGCAGCGGCACATCGCCTGGGACATCGGCATTGCCGGGCTCGGCCGCCTGTTGGCCGACGCGCTCGATGCGATGCTGATCCGGCAAAACTATTCGCGCTTGGTGATCGATTGTAACCGGCCGCTGGACGCGGCGTCGTCGATCCCGGTTATCAGCGAACACACCGCGATCCCCGGCAACGCCGGCTTGGATCAAATAAACAAGGCGGCGCGCGCCAGCGAGATTTTCCGGCCCTATCACGAATGCATCGAAGCCGAGCTGGACCGCCGGCGGCAGGTCGGCCATGCCGCGGCGCCAATCTCGCTGCACAGCTTTACGCCGGTCTTTAAGGGCTTGGCGCGGCCCTGGCATGCCGCCGTGCTCTACGATCGCGATCCGCGTTTCGCCCGCCGCCTGAAGGCGCTGCTTGATGCAGAGCAGAAATTCACGGTGGGCGAAAACGTGCCTTATTCCGTGAACGGCGCGACCGACTACACCATTCCGGTGCACGCCGAGCGCCGCAACCTGCATCACGTGCTGATCGAAGTGCGCCAGGATATGATCGCGGACGAAGACGGTCAGCGCGCATGGGCGCTGCGTTTGGCGCGTTTGTTGCCGCCGGCGTATCGGGGATTGTGAGAGCGATAATAGTGAGTGGTGCCCAGGGGCGGAATTGAACCACCGACACCTGCATTTTCAGTGCAGTGCTCTACCAACTGAGCTACCTGGGCGCCGCGCGGAACGGAACAATATGACGGTCGTTGCGCGAGCGCCGTCTTATAGAGGCTCGATTTCACGCTGTCCAGAATAGGCCGGCAATGCTCGCCGCCGCGCTTAGTTCGGCTCGCCGCTCTCCTCGCGCCACTCGTCCTCCTCCTCGTCTTCCGTCACCGGGATGGCATAGCTGCCGGCGAACCAGCGGTGCAGATCGACATCGGCGCAGCGCTTCGAGCAGAACGGACGGAACAATTCGTCGGCCGGCTTGCCGCACGTGGGGCACGACATCGTGGTTGCCTTGCGGCTTTTAGGATCGACCATGATCGGAATATGGGGCGTGCGACGGACCGCGCCAACGTCACACCGTATTGAGCCAGCCGAAATGGATCGGATAACCCTCGCCGGCCAGCAGCGTCGTGGTCTCGTAGAGCGGCAAGCCGACGACGTTGGAATAGGAGCCGACGATCTTGACCATGAAGCTGCCGGCAATCCCCTGCGCCGCGTAGCCGCCCGCCTTGCCGCGCCATTCGCCGGAGGCGAGATAGGCCTCGACGTCCTCGTCCGAGAGCCTTTTGAAGCGCACGCGGGTTTCGACATAGCGCTGCCGGAAGGTCTCCTTCGGCGTCACCAGGCAGACCGCGGTGTGAACGCGGTGATTGCGGCCGGACAGAAGCCGCAGGCATTGCGCCGCCTCGTCGAGCAGTTCCGCCTTGGGCAGGATGCGGCGGCCGACCGCAACGATGGTATCGGCGGCCAGGATGTAGGCGCCTTTCAGCTCGTCGTCGATGCGCACCATGGCGAGCGCCGCTTCCGCTTTCAGCCGCGCCAGCCGGGTGGCGCAGGCGCGCGGCAGCTCGCCCCGCTTCGGCGTTTCGTCGACGTCGGTGGGGCGCAGCGCATCCGGCTCGATGCCGACCTGGTTGACCAGCGACAGCCGGCGCGGCGAGCCCGAAGCGAGCACGAGTTTTTGGCGGCCGATCATTTGAACCGATAGGTAATGCGGCCTTTGGTCAGATCGTAAGGCGTCATTTCCACGAGCACCTTGTCGCCGGCAAGGACGCGAATGCGGTTCTTGCGCATGCGTCCGGCGGTATGGGCGATGATTTCATGCTCGTTCTCGAGTTTGACGCGGAAGGTGGCGTTCGGGAGCAGTTCCGTCACGACACCGGGAAATTCCAACAGTTCTTCCTTCGCCATTCGCTTCCCGGATTGCTGCTTTCTGGCCGCGACCCCGAACCGGTCTGAGAGAAAAATTGTCGCGGAACCTAGCGGATGACGGGCCGCTTCACAACTGCATTGCCGCGTCATTCATTGCCCATGCCGCGCGCGAGGAAGCGCGTCCGGATGCGCGCCAAGAGCTGGTCGCGGACGTCGCGGTAGGCATCGAGCCGTTGCTCGCGGCTGCCTTCGACGGCGCTCGGGTCCGCGGTCGGCCAGTATTCGACATCCACGGCGCTGGTCCGGGTCAGTTCGAGCGCGCGGTGGTGGGCTTCCGGTGCCAGCGTGACGATGAGATCGAAATTGAGTCCTTCCCACTCGTCCAACTCCTCGAAGGTGATCGGCCGGTGCCGCGAAATATCGAGCCCGATCTCGGCCATGGCGGCGACCGCAAACGGGTCGAGCTCGCTTTTGCGGACGCCCGCCGACCCGACATAGACGGCGCGTCCGAAAATCTGCGCGAACAATGCCGCCGCGATCGGCGAGCGCACCGCGTTGCGGTTGCAGGCGAACAGGACGGCCAGGGGCGGCCTCGCTGCCGGCGGCATCAAGCCCTCAGCCCTTCCAGTGCAATACCGCAATCAGGGTGAACAACCGCCGCGCCGTGTCGAAATCGATGTCGACCTTGCGCTTGAGCCGCTCCATCATCAGGCGCGAGCCGTCGTCATGCAAAGCCCGCCGGGCCATATCGAGCGCCTCAATGCGGTCCGGCGTCGCCGTGCGGATCGCAGTGTAATAGCTGTCGCAGACAACGAAGTAATCTTTGACGATACGGCGGAACGGCGCCAGCGACAGCATATGGGCGATCACCGGCGCGCCGCCGGCCAGCCGGATATCGAATACCAGGCGGTTGCCGCTGATGCCGAGCTGCAGGCTGTAGGGTCCGCCGTCGTGGCCGACCGGACGAAATTTGTTCGCCTCGATGAGATCGTAAATAGCGACCCTGCGCTCGTGCTCGACATCGTCGTTGGAGCTGCCGAGCGAAGCTTCATCGAGCGTGACCGCGGCGAGGCGGCCGGTGTTTTCCTTTGCCGGGTGCTTCCGCGCCATCAGCGATTGAGCCGGATGGCGATCGAGCGCGCATGCGCGTCGAGCCCTTCTGCGTTGCCGAGCGTGATCGCGGCGCCGCCGAGCGCGCGCAACTGATCGGGGCCGCATTTGATGATCGACGTGCGCTTCATGAAATCGAGCACGCCGAGGCCGGAGGAGAAGCGGGCCGAACGCGCCGTCGGCAGCACGTGGTTGGAGCCGGCCACATAATCGCCGATCGCCTCCGGCGTATGTGCGCCGATAAAAATCGCTCCGGCATTGCGGATGCGCCCGGCGAGCCGCTCGGCGTCGGCGGCGGCGATTTCCAGGTGCTCCGGCGCGACGGCATCGACCAGCGGCACCGCGTCGTCGAGATTGCCGACGAGTATGATCGCGCCGAAGTCCCGCCATGACGCGCCGGCGACTTTGCGGCGCGCGAGCCCCTTAAGTTGACCCTCGATGGCGCGTTCCGTCGCTGCGGCAAGTCGTTCGTCGTCGGTGACGAGGATCGACTGCGCGCTCCCGTCATGCTCGGCCTGCGCCAGAAGATCGGCGGCGAGCCAGTCGGGATTGCCGGTCTTGTCGGCCATGATCAGCACTTCGGAGGGGCCGGCGATCATGTCGATGCCGACCTTGCCGAACACGATGCGCTTGGCGGCCGCCACATAGGCGTTGCCCGGTCCGACGATCTTGGCGACCGGCGCGATGCTCGCGGTGCCATAGGCCAAGGCCGCGATCGCCTGCGCGCCGCCGATGCGGAAAATCTCATCGACGCCGGCGAGTTTGGCCGCCGCGAGCACCAGGGGATTGAGTTCGCCGCCGGGCGCCGGCACCACCATGGCGATGCGTGGCACGCCGGCGACCTTGGCCGGCACCGCGTTCATCAGGACCGAGGACGGGTAGGCGGCAGTGCCGCCGGGCACGTAGAGGCCGACCGCCTCGATCGCAGTCCAGCGCGAGCCGAGCTCGACGCCGAGCGAGTCGGTGAAGCGATCATCCCGCGGGACTTGCCGGCGGTGATAGGTTTCGATGCGGCTGCGGGCGAACTCGATCGCGTCGAGCGCATCGCGGCTGCACGACGCGGACGCCGCCGCGATCTCGGCCGCGGTCACTTTGACGCCGACGCGGTCGAGATCGAGTTTATCGAACTCGAGCGTGTAGTCGGCGAGCGCGCGATCGCCGCGGACGGCGACAGCGGCGATAATGGCGCGGACCGTGTCTTCGACATCGGCCGCCGTCTCCCGCTTAGCGTCGAGAAAAGCGCGAAATTTCTGGGCAAAATCGCCGGCGCGGCTGTCGAGGTGGGTTGCCATGAGACTGGATTCCGGATTTGCCGGCTTTGCAGCGCTCAGTAGCAGTCCTCTGTAATTATAACAATTCTAATATTCGGCTTTTAGATTGACAAAAAGTCCGCTGCTGCCCAACTGCGTAGTTATTAGTTCACCGCGTAGGAAAGGCGCCTCGCCGCCGATGCAGATATGCGCGCACCAATGGTTCGACCGGCTGCTATTGCCGTCGCTTTTTCTCGCCGTGACGTTGGCGCTGGCGGCGAACACCGCGCGCGCCGACGATACCGTCAAGCTCTCGATCACGATCAAAGATCAGAAATTCGATCCCGCCGAACTGCATGCGCCACCCGGCCGGACCATCGAAATCCAGGTCAAGAATCTCAATCCGATCGTGTCCGAATTCGAAAGCGCCGATCTGCATTTCGAGAAAATCATCCCGGCCGGGAGCCAGGCTGCGGTCTACGTGCGGCCGCTGCAGCCCGGCCGCTACAATTTTTACGACGATTTCCACCATGCGACGCAGGGTTATCTGGTCGTGCCGTGAAACATGTCGTGATGAGTAAAGTGGTCGTGATGAGTAAAGTGAAAGTCGTGTCGTGAGGACCCCGTGCTCGCCGCGTTGCTGATCGTATTCCGCGAAGTTTTCGAGGCCGGCCTGATTGTCGGCATCGTCATGGCCGTGACCAAGGGCGTGGCCGGCCGCACCTTGTGGATCGCGGGTGGCGTCGCTGCCGGCGTGCTGGGCGCCTGCGTGGTGGCCCTGTTCACGACCGGTTTGTCGGACCTGTTCGGCGGCAGCGGCCAGGAAGTGTTCAACGCCGGCATCCTCGGCTTCGCGGTGCTGATGCTGACCTGGCACAATGTCTGGATGTCGCGGCACGGCCGCGAACTGGTTGCCGAACTGCGCGCCGCCGGCGAGGCGGTGGCGGCCGGATCGAAATCGCTGTTCGCGCTCGCCATCGTGGTGGCGATCGCGGTGCTGCGCGAAGGCTCCGAGGTCGTGCTTTTCCTCTATGGCGTTGCCGCGGCGCAAGGCGGCGCCAGCTGGTCCATGGTTGCCGGCGGCTTCGTCGGCTTGATCCTCGGCTCATCGGTCTGCCTGTTGACCTATCTCGGCCTCATCACCATCCCGACCCGCTACCTGTTCGGCGTCACCAGCGCTTTGATCGCATTGCTCGCCGCCGGCATGGCGGCGCAGGCCATCGCGTTCCTCGAACAAGCCGATATCGTCACCGCGCTCGATGAAACGGTTTGGGACACGTCGTGGATTCTGAGCGATTCTAGCTTTTTGGGCCGAGCGCTGCACACATTGATCGGCTATGTCGATCAGCCGACCGCCATGCAGCTTGTGGTCTATCTGGCGACGCTGGGCACCATCGTCGTGCTGATGAAGCTTTTTGCCGCACCGCCGGCGCGGCATCCTCGTACAGCCTGAGTTAGGTCGTCGCCGATCCGGCGGTGAAATGGTCCGGGCAGAGCGCCGCGACCGAAACTTCCCCGAGATCCGCCAGTTCCGCTTCCAGGCATTCGACGCCGAGACGAATGACGCCGCCGCCGGAGAAGATCAGCGACACTACGCCGGCGGGCGCATCGCTTTCGGAAAATTCGACGGCGAGCAGATTGAGCAGCGCGTCTTTATCGGTCTGATCGAGATTGCGACACTTGCAGGCGTTGACGCGCTCGAAGCGCAGTGCAGTCCGGCAGCGCCGATAATCCGCCTTGTCCATCTTGCCGCCGACCGCGCTCATCCAATCGAAGCGATTGAGCGCCATCATGAAACGATGCTCGCGCGGTTGCCAGAAAATATCGCCGACCCTGACCATGGCGTCCTGTACGTGCGCCGACACGACCTCGATGTCATCCGTGTCGAGGGCGACCAGCTTGAGTTCGTCCGTGCAGACATCCATCGCGGCCCCGTCAGTATGCCGTTCTCCGCTTTGCAAAGTTAAGAAGTCCGCCTGCGCCCCGCAAGCCCCCGTGCGCCGCGCGTCGCGGCTTCGGGTTAGAAAGATACGCAGGCCGGCCGCACAATGACGCCGACAGATTGCTGGCGGAATTCGCGCTTGTAAGCGGCGACGACGGCGTCGAGCCGCGCCTGATCGTCGGCCTTTCCCGGCAGCACGATGTCGACTTGCTTCGTCGGCTCGCGCACGATCGCGCCGCCGGCCGGATCCCGCCACTGCCCGGAGGCATCGGTGATGGTCAAGCCGCCGGGAAAGCGCGGCGTCAGCTCGCGAGCGACGAAATCGGCGAAGGCACTTTCGCTGACGCCGATGTCGTGACCGATATCGCGGCCGAACAAGAGCTCGGCGACCTGTTTAGGCCGTTGCGCGCCGGAACACGACAGCACGAGCGTCTGGGCCGCGAGCGGCTGCCAGACCGAGGTCAGGCAGCCGCCCAGCAAGAACAACACGTGTGCGCGCGGGAATTTGCTCATCCTCGTCTCTCGCTGGAGTTCCGGAGTGGCAGATTTGTAGAAGTTCGATTTGCATCCTGTGCGCCGGCGCGCTAAGAACGATCTAACAAAAGCATTTGTTAACTCGCCTGCCGTATCTGCGATCGTCGCTATTGCCCAGAGTTCCATGATCGCATATGTGGCAGTGCCCGGCTGTCTAGCTCGGCTGTCGCAAGGGTAATGTCCATCCATCCATCCATCCATCCATCTATCCAACCAATCGGCTTTTCTTTTACATCCGTAAGGGATACAAGCTGGCTTTCTTCAAAGGGAGGTATTATGGCCAAGAGGAAGAAAAAGCGGCGCTCGTGGACTTCAAGCGAAGTCCGTGAGCTGAAGACGATGGCGCGCAAGAAGACTTCGGCGTCGCAAATTGCCAAGAAGCTGAAGAGGACCGAGGGCGCGACGCGCCAGAAGGCCTTCAGCATCGGGCTCTCGCTCGACTCACGTTCCTGATTTTCAGCAGCAGACCTGCTTTGCAAGCGTTGATCGGCGCCGGCCTCTGAGTTTCAGAGGTCGGTGCGTCGCGGTGCCGATATTTGTTTGCTGGCGCTGCGCCTTGCAGCCGGCCGGCGTGGTGTCCGTTGCCGAGCCTTTGGTAACAGGGTAAGGCGCTGCGCTCGTCTAGGAATCATATCCGCTGCGGCCGGCGCGCCTCCATCCGCGCCTCCATCCGGGGGGGGGCGGCTTCCGGCTGTGCTGTTAACTAACGGCCGCGAACCCGCCCCAAAGCGGATGTAAGCGCATGAAAATAAGAGTATAGATTTGGTCGGGGATCGCCAGTTCCGGCGTAGCATAGCCGCTGCCGGTCGTTCGCGAGCGCGGGCGTGGCTTTCGGCCCGCTACGATGGTACGCACGCTCCATGAGCCAAAGTCTTGGCCCGCTGCGGCAGCAGCCCGCGAGTTCCGAACTTGCGACCGCGCTCGGCGCATGCCGGCGGGCCTTTATCGCCATCGCGCTGTTCAGCGGCATGAGCAATATTTTGATGCTCTCCGGTGCGCTGTTCATGCTCGAAATATACGACCGGGTGCTGCCCAGCCGCAGCGTGCCGACCCTGGTCGGACTGTTGATCCTGGTGGCGGGGATGTACGGCGCCCAAGGCCTGATCGATATGATCAGGAGCCGCATCCTGGTGCGCGTGGGCCACAGCCTCGACGAATCCATGAGTCTGCGGGTTTATGACGCGATCGTGCGGCTGCCGCTTAAGGTCGGCGCCAAAGGTGACGGTACTCAGCCGATCCGCGATCTCGATTCGGTGCGCGGCTTCCTGTCCGGAAGCGGGCCCGTCGCCTTCTTCGACCTGCCCTGGATGCCTGTTTACCTCGCCATTTGTTTTCTGTTTCACACCTATATCGGGCTGACCGCGCTGTTCGGCGCCATCGTCCTCGTTACTCTAACGGTCGTGACCGAGATAAAGACCCGGCGTCCGACTCGCAGCGCCGCCCAATTCGCCGTGGCGCGAAACTTGCTCCTTGAAGCAAGCCGGCGCAACGCCGAAGCGATCACGGCGATGGGCATGGCGGGCCGCATCTCCAAACGCTGGTACGAACTCAATCGCAATTTCGTGACGTCGAGCGGCCGCGCCAGCGACGTTGGCGGCGGGCTCGGCGCGTTTTCGCGGGTGTTGCGGCTGTTGCTGCAATCAACGATCCTCGCGGTCGGCGCCTGGCTCGTGATCAATCAGGAATCGACGCCGGGCATCATGATCGCCGCCTCTATCCTGGGGGCCCGCGCCCTGGCGCCGGTAGATTTGGCGATCGCCAATTGGCGCGGCTTTGTCGGCGCGCGGCAAAGCTGGCAACGGTTGTCGAGATTGCTCGGCCACTTGCCGCCCGCGAACGATCCGATGCCGCTGAAGCCGCCGGCGCGTACCCTGGTGGTGCAAAACGGCGCCGTCGCGCCGCCGGGTCATCAAAGGATCGTCTGCCAGGACATCAACTTCACGCTGACGGCCGGCAAGGCGCTCGGCGTGATCGGACCGACGGCGTCGGGGAAGTCCTCGCTCGCTCGCATGCTGGTCGGGGTCTGGACGCCGCTACGCGGCGCCGTCCGGCTCGACGGCGCAACGCTCGACCAATGGTCGCCGGAGGCGCTTGGCCGGTATGTCGGTTACGTGCCGCAGGACGTCGAATTGTTCAACGGCACGGTGGCGCAGAACATCGCCCGGTTCGACGATCCGCAGGATGCGGACGCCGTCATCGCCGCCGCCCAGGCCGCCGGCGTCCACGATCTCATCATCAATCTGCCTGAGGGCTATGAAACGATCGTCGGCGAACAGGGCAGCGCGCTCTCCGCCGGACAGGCGCAGCGCATTGCACTGGCGCGCGCGTTGTACCGCGATCCGTTCCTCGTGGTGCTCGATGAGCCCAATTCCAATCTCGATGCTGAAGGCGACGAAGCGCTGACCCGGGCGATCCTCGGTTTGCGTGCGCGTGGCGCCATCGCCATCGTGGTGGCACACCGCCCGAGCGCGATCGCCGGCGTCGACTATATTCTCATCATGGGCAAGGGCCGCCAGCAGCAGTTTGGGCCGAAGGAGGAAATCCTCACGCGCTTGACGCCGCAGAATGCGGCGCCGCGGGCTTTGAAGGTAGCGGAACAAGGAGGCGCAGGATGAGCGGCGCCGGACGACGAATCCGCGACGGCAATCGCAGGCTGGCCTGGTTGACCGGCCCGATCGTCACGACGGTCGGCGCAGTCACAACCGGGCTGCGCTGGGCTTTCGGCGAAACCGGACCTGCGCATAGTGCGAACGAGTCGATCCGCCGGCACATCATTGCCGGCAGTATCCTCGTCGGCATTCTCGCCTTCGGTCTTGGCGGCTGGGCCGCGACGGCCGAAATCTCAGGAGCGCTGATCGCTCCGGGGGATATCGTCGTCGACAACAATATCAAGAAGGTGCAGCACCCCACTGGCGGCGTGGTCGGCAAATTGTTCGTCCATGACGGCGACCGCGTGAAGGCGGGGCAAATTCTTATTCAACTCGATGAGACCGTTACCCAGGCCAATCTGGCCATCGTCACCAAGGGGCTTACCGAGCTTTATGCGCGCAAGGCGCGACTCGCCGCCGAGCGCGACGGCGCCGATTCGGTTGCCGTGCCGAAAGCGCTGGCCGACCATCTCGACGATCCCGGCGTGCAGGAGGCGCTCGCCAGCGAGCGCCGGCTATTCGACTTGCGGCGGCAAGACCGTGCCGGCCAGAAGCAACAGCTGCAAGAACGGATCACGCAGTTGCAGCAAGAGATCGTCGGGCTCACGGCGCAACAGGACGCCAAGGACAAGGAGGTCGCGCTGATCGAGCAGGAACTGAAGGGCGTGCGCGATCTTTATGCCAAGAATTTGGTTCAGCTCAATCGACTGACCTCGCTCGAGCGCGACGAAGCGCAGCTCGAGGGCTCGCGTGGCCAGCTCGTCGCCCAAGCGGCCGAAGCCAAGGGCAAGATCGCCGAGACGCAGCTGCAGATCATCCAGGTCGACGCGGACCTCGCCAGCGACGTCGCCAAGGAGCTGCGCGACACCGACAGCAAGATCGGAGAATATGTCGAGCGCAAAGTCACCGCGGAGGATCAGCTCAAGCGCACCGACATCCGGGCGCCGCAAGACGGCACCGTCTTTCAATTGACCGCGAACACGGTCGGCGGCGTGATCGCCGCGGGCGATCCGATCATGATGATCGTGCCCGAGGACGACAAGCTGCAGGTCGAAGTCAAGGTCGATCCCAAGGACATCGATGACGTGCAGTTCGATCAGACAGTCGTGCTGCGCTTTACCTCGTTCAACGTGCGCACGACACCCGAGATCGATGGCAAGGTGATTCGGATCGGCGCCGATACCACCACCGATCAGCGGACCGGCCGGACCTATTATTCGGTTCGTATCGCGATGACCAGCGACCAGATCAAGCGGCTGGGCGACGTTAAGCTGACGCCGGGCATGCCGGTCGAGGCCTATATCGAAACCGGCGAGCGCACGATGCTGTCCTATCTGATCAAGCCGTTGCATGATCAGCTCATGCGATCGTTCCGGGAAAAGTGATAAGTCATCCTCCCCGCTACGCTCCGCTTCGCGGGGGTGGATAAGAGGGGGACTCTTCGGGTGATGACCAGGCTAGCCCGCTGGGCGCGCCAATTCGGGGTGGCGCGCGCGGTTTGCCTTGTGCTGCTGTTCGCGCTCGTCCCGCTGCGGCTGGCCGACCCGCGGCCGCTCGAGGAACTGCGCCTGCGCACGTTCGACTTCCTTCAGCTGCTGCGTCCGCGCGTGCAAAAGGGCTATCCGGTCGTCATCGTCGATATCGACGAGGACAGTCTCAAGGCGGTCGGGCAATGGCCGTGGCCGCGCACCACCGTGGCCGACCTCGTCACCCGCATTACCCAGCTCGGCGCGCTTACCATCGGTTTCGACGTCATCTTTGCCGAGCCCGACCGCATGTCGCCGGCGAACGCGGAGAAAAGTTTTCGCGGCATCGATGCGGATACCCGCGCCAAGCTCGACAGCTTGCCGAGCAACGATGAAATTCTGGCCGATGCGATCAAGCATTCCCGTGTCGTCGTTGGCGAGGCTGGAACCTCGATTGTAACCCCCAGATTGCCGGGGCAGGCGACGCTGCAAACCGGCTTCGCCATTCGCGGGCCCGATCCGAGCCCATACCTGGTGACGTTCCCCGGCCTGTTGCGCAACGTCCCGTCGATCGAGGAGGCAGCGGCCGGTCGCGGCCTGTTCTCGATCAATCCCGAGCGCGACGGCATCATTCGCCGTGTTCCCGTCGTCATGGTGGCGCAGGGCGCGCTGGTTCCGTCGCTGACGATGGAAATGCTGCGCGTGGTCACCCACGCCGGCGCCATCCTCATTCGCGCCGACAATGCCGGCGTACAGGCCGTGGCGGTGCCCGGACTGGAAGTGCCGACCGACCGCAACGGCCAATTCTGGGTCCATTTCAACAAGACCGACCCGGCGCGTTACATCTCGGCCAAGGACGTGCTGCAAGGCAACGTTCCGGCGGATCGCTTTCGCGGCAAGCTCGTTCTCATCGGCACCTCCGCAATCGGCCTGCTTGACCTCAAGACGACGCCGGTCGAGGCGGCGATGCCCGGCGTCGAAGTGCACGCGCAAATTCTCGAAAATGTCCTGACCAAATCGCTTCTGGTTCATCCGAATTACGCCATCGGCGCGGAGCTCACCATTGCGGTCTTGATCGGGCTCGCCATCATCGTCGCGGCGCCGATGCTGTCGGCGACCGTCGTCGTGATCCTCGGCGCCGGCGTCATCGCCGGGCTGATCGGGCTGTCGCTCTACCTGTTCGAAGAGCACAATCTGCTCATCGATTTTACCTATCCGTTGATCTCGAGCTGGCTGATCTACCTGGTGCTGACCTTCGTAAATTATTTTCGCGAGCAGAAGCAGCGCCAACAGATCCGCTCCGCCTTCGGCTATTACCTGTCGCCGCACATGGTCGAGCAACTGGCGCGCTCGCCGGAGAAGCTGGTGCTCGGCGGCGAGGAGCGGCGCATGACGATTCTGTTCAGCGACGTGCGCGGCTTCACCACCATCTCGGAGCATTACAAGGACGATCCGCAAGGCCTCACGCGGCTGATGAACCGCTTCCTCACGCCGCTCACCAACGCCATCATCGAACGCAAAGGCACCATCGACAAATATATCGGCGACGCCATCATGGCGTTCTGGAACGCCCCGGTCGATGACGACGAGCAGGAGGCCAATGCCTGCGACGCCGCGCTCGAAATGCAGGCGCGCGCTGGCGCCCTCAACGTCGAGCTCAAGCGCGAGGCCGCGGCCGATGGCGGGGTCTATATGCCGCTCCGGATCGGCGTCGGGCTCAATACCGGACCGTGCGTCGTCGGCAATATGGGATCGGACTTCCGCTTCAATTATTCGGTGCTCGGCGACACCGTGAACTTTGCTTCGCGCCTCGAGGCGCGCACCAAGGACTATCGGCTGCCGCTGGTGATCGGCTCGCGCACCGCGGAAGGCGCCAAGCAGAAGTTCACGACGATGGAGATCGATCTGATCCAAGTGAAGGGGAAAACCCAGCCCGAGGCGGTGTTCGCGGTCCTCGGCCGCGCCGCGATCGGGCAGGACCCGCGGTGCCGGGATTTACGCGAATTGAACGCGCAGATGCTGGTGCATTTCCGCAAGCAGGATTGGGATGAGGCGCTCGATCTGATTGCCCGCTGCCGCAATATTGCCGACGGGTTCGACGTCGCCGGACTTTACGATATGTACGAGGAACGCATCGCCAGCTATCGCGCCGATCCGCCCGGTCCAGATTGGGACGGCGTCTACGAAGCCGAAACGAAATAGCGGAAGTTTAGAAGTTGACCGAGGCCGGCGTCGCCGTCCGCCGCGCGACGGTCATCATCCGTGGTACGAATTCCCGCACGCCGCTGTCATCGAGCACATACAGCGGAATCGCCTTCGGCATATCGACATCCTTGACCAGCGTCAGCCAGCGATTGTCGAGCACGATCCATTCGCCGTCGTCGCGAACGGCAACGACCGCGTGATCCTCGTCCGCGGCGGTATTGCGGACGATGATGAGTTTGACATCTTGCGCGGGGACGCCGGCCGCCGTCAACGCGGCGTATTTGACGATGGCGTAGTCTTCGCAGTCGCCGCGCCCGGTCGTCAACGTCTCCAGCGGAGCGCTCCAGCGATCCGGCACGCCCCATTGCGCCATATCGCTCATCGGCTCAATCGCCATATTGACCGCGCGGTTGATGATGCCGATGCGGGCAAGGCCGGTCTGCGCCCGGCCCTGCGCGACGATGGCAAGAAAATTCCACGCTGCCTTCGGGCAGCGTTGCGCGTCATCGCGACAACGGGCCAGAGTTTTAACCTCGGCGCGAATGTCGGCTTCGACGCCGCCCCAGTTGGTCAGAATTTTTCCGAACCAAATCGGTGTGACGGCAAGACCGAAAGGCTCCGACATTCGCGGTGACGGGGTCTCGGATGCCGGCGGCAATGGGGCGTGAGACGCAAGTGGCGGCGGCATGTTCGACGCCGGCGGCGTCGGCTGGACTGGCGCTGCCGGATCGAGCGCCGCAGATTGTTTCGGCAGGTCGGCGTGCGTAGGATTGCGCATCGGAAGTTCGGTCTTGGCGTCGGCCTTTTCCTCCGGTTCGGCAGCGGCAGCGGCAGCGGCGACTGGCTGCTGCGCCGGCGCGAGCACGGGAGCCGGCTCCGACTTAAATGCGAGCACGGCCGCCGACGGCGCGTTCCAAAATGTGTCGGTGTCACTGCCGGCGCAGCCCGGCCAGACAACGATAAATGCGGCACAGCAGAACGCCGCAACGCGACGCAACATTTTGACGACCCCGAACGACCGGGTCCGGCGCTTCTGCGCTCTCTCCCGGCTTCCTGTTGGGGGACGCCATAACGCCGCTGCGGCTGCCGTCCGGTTAAGGCCGCGGCTGCACGCGAGGCTATGCGAAAATACCGTCTAGCAATCGGCACGCGGATGCGAACAATTTTATCGACCCAGTTGAATTTTCTTTTACAGGCGGCCGTTTCTGCGATTAAATGCGCAAGTTGCTCGCGCCGTATCGAAATCGGCGGCACAGGGGGGATTTGGAATGCGCCTTAAGAGAATCTACGGCACCGCCGCATTGGGGCTCGCGCTCGGCTTTGGCTTTCTCGGCTTTGGCTTTCTCGGCCTTGGTCCTGGTGCCGCGTCGGCCCAGGACAAGACTTTCACTCTAAAACTGTCGCATTGGGTGCCGCCGTCGCATCCGTTGCAGAAGGCGATCCAGGACTGGGCCGACGACATCGAGAAGGCCTCGAACGGAACGATCAAATACCAAATCTATCCGTCGCAGCAGCTCGGCAAAGCGTTCGATCATTACGACATGGCGCGGGACGGCATCGCCGACTTTGCCTACGTCAATCCGGGTTATCAGCCCGGCCGATTCCCGATCATCGCGGCGGGCGAGCTGCCGTTCCTTGTCGGCAAGGCCAAGGGCGGCAACCTCGCGGTCGACGCCTGGTACCGCCAGTACGCGGCGACCGAAATGAAGGATGTGCATTATTGCTTTGCCTTCGTGCTCGATCCGCTGGCCTGGCACTCCACCAACAAGAAAATCGTGGTGCCGGCTGACATCAAGGGCATGAAGGTCAGGCCGGCTCAAGGCACCATAGCGGCCTGGGTGACGCAACTCGGCGGCACCAATGTGGAATCCAGCGCCCCGGAGGTGCGGGACGTTCTCGCCAAGGGCGTTGCCAACGCCGTCACCTTCCCCTGGGGCTCGATGTTCCTGTTCGGCATCGACAAGGTGACCAAATATGACATGGACGAGCCGCTCGGCTCGGTGATGTTCGTGTGGATCATGAACAAGGGGACTTATGCCGCCATGTCGGCGTCACAGCAGAAGGTGATCGACGATCACTGCACGTCGCAATGGGCCGCCCGATTCGCCGACCCATGGGCCGACTTCGAGCACGCCGGCCTTGCCAAGATGCAGCAAACGCCGGGCCACGAAGTCTACAAGATCTCGGATGAGCAGCTTGGCGAGTGGAAAAAATCGGCAGAGCCGCTCAAGCAGAAGTGGGCGGACGGCGTGAAGAAGGCCGGCGGCGAACCCGACGCGATCTTCAAAGGGCTGGAAGCGTCACTCACCCAGTACAACGCGGGCTTCTGACGGGCGCAAACAAAGTGAGGGCGGCGGCGGGTTTCTCGCCACCGTCGCCACACGGGACTGGTGCCGATGTCGGAAGCCGACTTTGACGTCGCCGGAGTTATCGCGCCCGCGCCGGCGCGCAAGCCCAGCGCGATGGATCGTGTCATCGACGGCATCGAGCTGATTGCCGCGTTTTTCGCCGGCGTCGTCGCGCTGGATATTTTCGTCTCGGTGCTGCTGCGTTACTTTTTCAGCGTGCAGATTCCCGACAGCTACGATTTCGGCAGGCTGTTGCTTGGCATTCTGATCTTTTGGGGCATCGCCGCAACGTCGTACCGGGGCAATCACATCACCGTCGATCTGATCTATGCCAATGTCGGCGAGCGCATGCAACGCGTCATCGACGTGTTCGCGACTTTGGTGCTGTTGTTCGTGGTGACGGTGCAGACCTACACTTTGTTCGACAAGGTCCACGATACTTATGCCGACAACGTATTGACCTTCGATCTGCGGCTGCCGGTATGGCCGTTTTTTCTCGTCGCCTGGATCGGCGACGTCTCGGCGGTGCTGTTGATTGCCGTGCGCACCTACCGATTGATTTTCTACCCTGAATTGCTCGGCGGCAAATACCAATACAAGCCGGTCGAATGAGCCGGTATTGCATGAGGCATTCGTGAGTCCCGACGCCGTCGCGGTTCTCGGCTTTGTAAGCCTGTTCGCACTGATGCTATTGCGCGTGCCGGTCGGCATGGCGATGGGCCTGGTCGGCGTCGCCGGCTTCTCTTATCTTGTCGGCGGCACGCCGGCGCTGAAGAGCGTCGGCTTGACCTCGATGCGCACGGTGACCGATTACACCTTCGGCGTCATCCCGATGTTCCTGTTGATGGGCGCGTTCGTGTCCAATTCGGGGATGAGCCGCGAACTTTTTCGCGCCGCCAACTCCTTTGTCGGCCACTTCAAGGGCGGGCTCGGCATTGCCACCATCGCCGCCTGCGCCGGCTTCGCCGCGATCTCGGGCTCGTCGGTCGCCACCGCGGCGACCTTCGCCACCGTCGCCTATCCGGAGATGCGACGTTACAATTATCCGCAGAGTTTCGCCACCGGCGTGATTGCCGCCGGCGGTACGCTCGGCGCCATGCTGCCGCCATCGACGGTGTTGGCCGTGTACGGCATCATTACCGAGCAGGACATCGGCAAGCTGTTCATCGCCGGCATCATTCCAGGCCTCCTCGCTGCGGCGATGGACATGATGACGGTGGTGCTGATCGGCAAGCTGCGGCCGAAATTTCTGCCGTCCGCGCCGCGGCACAGTTGGGCCGAGCGCCGCGCCGGACTGCGCGACATCTGGGCGACGCTGCTTCTCTTCGTGCTGGTGATCGGCGGCCTTTATGGCGGGCTGTTCACGCCGACGGAGGCCGGCGGCGTCGGCGCGTCCGGTGCGCTCATCATCGGGGTCGCGCGCGGGAAACTGTCGGCTGCGGAAATACGCCGCTCGCTGTTGCAAGCGGTGCGCACTGCTGCGGCGGTGCTCACGGTGCTGATCGGCGCGCTGTTGTTCGGCTATTTCCTCACCGTGACGCAGACGCCGCAAAAGGTGACCGAATTCCTCACCGGCCTGGGGCTCGGCCGCTACGGCGTGCTGGCGCTGATCATGCTGATGTATATCGTGCTCGGCTGTCTCATGGATTCGCTCGCCATGATCATCCTGACGATCCCGATCATATTTCCGGTGATTTCGCAGCTCGGCTTCGATCCGATCTGGTTCGGCGTCATCATCGTGATGACGGTCGAACTGGGGCTCATTCATCCGCCGGTCGGCATGAATGTCTTCGTGATCAAGACCGTTGTGCAGGACGTAAGCTTCTCGACGATTTTCGCCGGCGTGCTGCCGTTCATCGTCACCGACCTGCTCCGGCTGGTGATCCTGATCGCGTTTCCAATCCTGGCGCTATGGCTGCCGTCGCATATGTGACGGCAGTGCTGAATTAATTCCGTCCGCCGCCGGCAAGGACGGCGCGAGTGGCGCGGTCGGGGCCGAAATCGTCGACGCTGTCGATCGCCAGCAAGTCTGCGAGGCGGGTGCGCGCGCGGTTGACGCGGCTTTTGATGGTGCCGACCGCGCAGCCGCAGATCGCCGCGGCATCGTCATAGGAGAAGCCGGACGCGCCGACCAAAATCAGCGCCTCGCGCTGATCTGACGGTAGTTTCGCCAACGCCGCGCTAAATTCCTCGAATTCGACGCGGCCGGTCTGCTCGGGATGGGATTTCAACGTCTCGGCATAACGGCCGTCGGCATCCTCCACTTCGCGGCGCCGCTTGCGGTATTCGGAGCGGAACAGGTTGCGTAAAATCGTGAACAGCCATGCCGGCATGTTGGTGCCCGGCTCGAACGAGTCGATATGCGCGAGCGCCCGCAACAGCGTCTCCTGCACAAGATCGTCGGCGCGGTCGATATTGCCGCACAGCGAGATGGCAAACGCGCGCAAGCTCGGCACGGTGCCGAGGACCTGGTCGCGTATCGCGGGGTCGAGCTTCATTGCTGGCTGGTCCACAATCAATTCTGGTCCTGATCGCTCAACCGGCGAACCAGATTGGCAAGGTGCTCCGGCACGCCCTGATTGACCACGTCGTTGTACATGGCACGCAATTGCTGGCCGATTCGCGCCTGAACTTCCCGGCCCAGGCGGGCTTCGGGTTTGTGGGGAGTGGCGGCTGGCCTGGACATAGAATCCTGGTTCTCCGGCTTGTCCGCGTCCGGCTCCAACGGTTCAAGGTTGGCCTTACGGTGTTTCATCGCGTCGTCTTTTGCCCGTTCGCCCATTGCCGACCCATCCCTGGGAACCCCAACTCAACGTTCGCTAACGCCCTGAGCGGTCCCATAGTTCCGGCCGCAAAAACCCGGTCGGAACTTTTTTTGCGCTGCGGCGTTTTTGCCAGTAACCTCAGCACTATGGAAGGGGAGGGTGTATGTCCACTTCGCAAGCCGTACTGCAGCACCTGCCGTCGTTGCGCCGCTATGCCCGGGCTCTGACCGGCAGTCAGGCTTCGGGAGATGCCTATGTCGTCGCTACCGTCGAATCGCTGATTGCAAGCCCGAAAATACTCGGAACGGGCTCCAATTCGCGGGTTGCGCTGTATCGGCTGTTCACCAAAATCTGGAACTCGGTGGCGGTCAACGGCAAGGCGGAAGCCAGCGAGATCGTCCTGCCGCCCGAGCAGCACTTGACCCAGATTACGCCGCGGCCCCGCCAGGCCTTTCTCTTGGTGGCGCTCGAAGGCTTTTCGGAAGAAGACGCCGCCGAGGTTCTCGGCTGCGACCTGCAGACGCTGCGCGGCCTCGTCGAAGAATCCGGCCGCGAACTCGCCGCCGAGATCGCCACCGACGTGCTGATCATCGAGGACGAGACTTTCATCGCCATGGACATTGAGGCCTTGGTGGAGAGCCTCGGTCATAACGTCATCGGCATCGCTCGCACCCATAGCGAAGCGCTGGCGCTAGCCAAGCAGAAACGGCCCGGACTTATTCTCGCCGATATCCAGCTTGCCGACGGCAGTTCCGGTCTTGATGCCGTGAACGAATTGCTCGGCTCGTTCGAAGTGCCGGTGATCTTTATCACCGCCTATCCGGAGCGCTTCCTGACCGGACAGCGGCCGGAGCCGGCGTTCCTGATCGCCAAGCCTTTCCAGGTCGCGGTGGTGTCCGCGGTGGTGAGTCAGGCGCTATTCTTCGGACGCAAGGCGCGGCAGCGCGAGCGTAAGCCGACCGAGCGGCAAGCCACGCTGTAATTATCAAAGCCGTCTTCCGGCCGGTCGCAGAGCGGCGTCGTGCGAGCCAGCCACTTCGAGCCGGCCGCTTTCGGCCGCAGCCGTGGGTCGGGCCCCGCAATGCCAAAATAAAAAGTCAGGGCGCAGCCGATCGGCATATCGGCTGCGCCCAACATGGCCGGCCAAGCACGGGGGGAGGGGGAAGAATGGCCGTCCGCCATACCAAGCGCGGATCCTGATGTTTGTTCCGCGCCGGCACGCTCGTCGCAGCCCACGGAAGAGAGGGAAGCGCTTGTTGCTCGACAGCGGCGCAATGAACTCTCCGGCGGGTCATCACGACTGAGTGAGTGGGGCCGGCGGAACAGGGTTCGTCGCCGCACGTTTATTGTGCGGTGTTGCGGTGAGCTCGGGGGGCTTTTCGTGTGCCCGACCGGTCGACGGCGACCGGTTCGGCGTTGCGGAGAAGTCCGATGACCAAGCTGTACGTTCGCATCATGGGCACCATCATGGGCACCATTACGAGCGCGTTGGGAGTGACGGCGCTGGCGCTGCTCTTTCTCGGTCTCGTTCCATTTCTGAGCGTGGCGCCGACCGCCGGCGCGGCCTACGTTCCCCGCACGCCCGCCTTCACGGTGAACCGCGAGTTCAAGGGCGATCGGCTGCCTATTCACGCCCCACTCGATCCGTCGGTCTGGCGAACGGAGTTCGGCTCTCTGGCGCACGCGCGGGCGCCGCATGAAATCCCATTTGCCTGCGAGCCGTCCTTCTCGCCGATCTCCTCGCCGCGGCTGGCTAATATCTACGGCCGTTGCCTGTCGTAATTCGGTCTGACGACGGCGGGCACAGTGTTGATTGACTCGCCAGGGCGCGAGCTTGCCGGCACCAAGGCCGTGCGGTGAACCGCTTCAACGCGACACGCGTTTCACAGAAAACAACGTTAACGCCGATTTGCGCAATGCCGCGCAAGCGGCCTGATTTTTGTAGGCGTTTCTTTGTTTGTTGATGCTTGTTGGAGGCGCGGTGCGGAACTTTTCTACTTCGCCGGAGATTGTTGCAATCGAGAACGGCATTTCGACACGGGAGCTCGCCATGTGGGCTAATCGGGCAAATAATCGAATCGCAGTGTTTTGCGCGATGCTGGTTGCAGGCGTGCTGGCATTGCGGGCCGCACCAGCCGCGGCGCAGACGTTGGCGGCGCTGCCGCAATATGCGCCGCAAGCCGATCAGCAATCTGGTGATACCGATCTATCCGCATCGCTGCGCCGGCAAGTAGTGGCGTATCCGACCGCCGAACCGGCAGGCACCATCATCATCGATACCGCGCATGCTTACCTTTATCTGACGCTCGGCGGCGGCAAGGCGCTGCGCTACGGCATCGGCGTCGGACGCCAGGGCTTTACCTGGTCCGGTACCGAAACCATCGTGCGCAAAGCCGAATGGCCGGACTGGATTCCGCCCGTCGAAATGGTGGCGCGGCAGCCCTATTTGCCGCGCTTCGTCGCCGGCGGTCCGGGCAATCCGCTCGGCGCGCGTGCGCTTTATCTCGGCAATACCGATTACCGCATCCACGGCACCAACGACCCGTCGTCGATCGGCAGGCACATGTCGAGCGGCTGCATTCGATTGCTCAACGCCGACATCATCGATCTCTACAATCGCGTCGGCGTCGGCGCCAAGGTCGTCGTGCTGCCGAACGATCGAGGCCAAGCCGCGATCGAAGACGCTCGCCGCTTCGCCAGCCGGGACAATCCGCAAGAAGAGCGTCAGGAGGAGCGCCCGCGCGGGTTCGATCCGACCGGCGTCTATTGAGTTACCCTTAGCTTCGAACCGAAGAGCACTCCTTGCAAGGCCGGAATCCGACACCGTCGGGTTCCGACCTCTTTTATTTGCCGCAACCAATCACGATCTTTACGCATTGGCGGTAAAGTGAAAGTGTCAAGGCATGGACATGCCTGATAAAAACAGGTCCGCAATAATCGAGCCGGCGCAGCGGCCGGGGCATCCTGCCAGAGAATTCTTTGCGAATCCCGACACCGTACGCGCCGCGCTGGAAGCGGCGCAGATCGGGGTCTGGTGCTGGGACATCGCCGCCGACGTCATCGCCTGGTCGAGCAATCTGGAATCGATTCACCGGGTGCGTCCCGGCAGCTTCGCCGGCGGCTGGGCGAGCTTCATCGGCAACATCCACCGCGACGACCGGTCGGGCGTGGAGGCTTCGCTCAGGGAAGCGCTGCGCACTGGCTCGACCTTCCGCGTGCGCTACCGTGCGCCGCATGACGACGGCGGCGACGAAAGTTGGATCGAAGCGACCGGAACCATCGCCGCCGAGAGCGGCTCGGCGCAGACGATGTACGGCCTGTGCTATGACGTCACCGGACGGGTCAATCTCGAAAATGAGCTGCGCAGCAGCGCCAAGCAGCAGGAAGCGCTGGCTCAGCTCGGCGAACGGGCGCTGGCCGAGCCCGATCTCGAGCGGCTCCTCAACGACGCCGTCAGCACGGTTGCGCTGACGCTGTCGGTCGATTTCGTCAAAATCCTGGAACTGCTGCCCGGTGACGGTGAGCTCATGTTGCGCGCCGGCTTCGGCTGGAACGGCAACCTCGTCGGCACGGTGTTGACGAGGACCGAGCCCAATAGCTTGGCGCTTTTCACGCTGGATAGCGCGGTCCCGGTCGTCATCGCCGAATTTGCGGAGGAAAACAGATTCGAAGTGCCGCAATATCTGAAGGACCACGCCTGCAACAGCGGTATGAACGGGACCATCGCCGGCCGTGACGGCCGCGCCTATGGCATCCTCGGCGTCTGCACTGCAACAAAGCGGCGTTTCAATGCGCAGGACACGGCGTTCCTGGCCGCGGCCGGCAACCTTCTGGCCGGCGCCATTCAGCGCCGGCAGCTCGAACAGCGCCACGAACTGATGATCCGCGACATGCGGCACCGTTCCGGCAACCTGTTCTCGCAGCTCTTGGCCTTGTTCTCGCAGACGGCGCGGACCTCGAAAAGCATTGCCGATCTCGCCGGCAAGTACCAGGCGCGGGTCCTCGCGATGGCCAATGCGCACCGGCTGATCACCGAGGGCGGTTGGCAATCGATCCCGATCATGGAGCTGCTTTACGTCGTGCTCGGACCTTATACCGACCGGGCGTCGCTCGACGGCCCGAATATCGATCTCGAGCCGGATCCGGTTTTCAATCTCAGCGCGGCGCTACACGAGCTTGCCGGCAACGCCATCAAGCATGGCAGCCTGTCGCGCCTCAAGGGCCAGCTCGATCTGCGCTGGTCGGCGAACCGCACGCAGCGCGGCATGACCCTGACGCTCGATTGGGTGGAAAAGAACGGTCCCCCGGCACGGCGGCCGCGCAAGACAGGGTTCGGGTCGCGGCTGATCGATCTCGTCATCGAGCGGCAACTCAACGGCCAAGTGATCCGCTCGTTCTCGCGCAAGGGGCTCAGTGTGAAGCTGATCGTGCCGCTGACGCACGAGCGGTGGCCAAGTCCGGCGGCCGGACGCTCTGAGGCCGTCTGAGATCGCCCCATCCCCTTCCGTCATGTCGGTAAGTTGATAAAGTGCCGGCCGCCGAGGGCGGAGGAGCAAGCGCGTGAAAGAACAGGTGGTCAGTTTTCAATCTGCGGGCTTGCGCCTGCACGGCGCGCTGGGCGTGCCGGAGGGATTGCGGCCGTCGGAGCGGCGCGCCGCATTCCTGGTGCTGCACGGCTTCGGCTCAAACAGCGAAAGCTCGAACGTGCTGGCGCCGACGCGCGTATTGAGCGAGTTCGGCTACGTGACGCTGCGCTTCGACATGCGCGGCTGCGGCAAGAGCGAGGGCGAGTTCGGCCGCGTCATCTGCCTTGAACAGGTCGAGGATTTGGGCAATGCGCTCGACTTTCTCGCCAGGCATCCCGCCGTCGATCCCGACCGCATCGGCGTCATCGGTTCGAGCTTCGGCGGCGCGGTTGCGGTCTATGCCGGCGGCGTCAATCCGCGCGTCGCCGCTGTCGTCTCCAACGGCGGCTGGGGCCATGGCGAGCGAAAGTTTCGCGGCCAGCATCCGACGCCGGAGGCCTGGGCGAAATTCACCAAAATGCTCGAAGCAGGCCGCGCGCATCGCGCCCGCACCGGCCAATCGCTGATGGTGCCGCGCTACGACATCGTGCCGATCCCCAATCACGTGCGCGAAAACCTGGAGCGGCAGAAGGTCGGCATGCTGGCGCCCAATTCGGTCGAAATGTTTCCGGCCGAGACGGCGCAAAGCATGTTCGATTTCCGCGCCGAGGAAGTGGTCGGCAAGATCGCGCCGCGCCCGCTTTTGCTCATTCACGCCGCCAACGATTCGGTGACGCCGACAGAGCAATCGATCGAAATGTTCAAGCACGCAGGCCAGCCGAGCGAGCTGCATCTGTTCAGCGGGCTCGATCACTTCCTATTCGCGGAAAATTCGACGCGGGTGTGGTCGTTGCTGCGCCATTGGCTCGACGGATATTTTCCGGCGGCCAAATGAGCGGCGGGACAATCGTCGTTGGCCACGCCGAGCTCGGCCGCTTCATCCGCGACGTGCTGGTCGCCAAGGGCGCGCGCCGGCGCGACGCCGCCATCGTCGCCGAAGGCCTGGTTTGGGCCAATTTGCGCGGCGGCGACGGCCACGGTGTGTCGCGGCTGCCACGCTATCTCAAGCTCATCGACAACGGCGAGATCGACATGACGGTCGAGCCGCGGCTGACGCAGGACCGCGGCGCGAGCTTCGTGCTCGACTGCGGCCACGGTTTCGGCCCGATCGCGGTGATGCAGGCCGCCGCGCTCGCCGTGGAACGGGCCAAAGCGACCGGCATCTGCTTCGGGCTCGTGCGCGAAACCACCCATACCGGCGCCATCGGCCGCTACGCGCAATGGATTGCGGAGCGCGGTTGCGCCGCCGTGCTTATCGGCGCCGGGCCGGCTTTGATGGCCTATCACGGCGCGCGGGTGGCGAGCATGGGGACGAGCCCAATCGCCATTGCGGTGCCGAGCGGCAAGGGCCCGATCGTTCTCGACATGGCGACGAGCACGATTTCGAACGGCAAGATTTTGCAGGCGCGCTCAACCGGAACCCCGTTGCCGCCAAACACGGTGCTGAACGCGGACGGCGAGCCGACCACCGATCCGGGCAAGGCGGAGATTCTGTTGCCGCTCGGCGGCCCAAAAGGGTCCGGCCTCAGCCTGATGTTCGAACTGCTGGCGAGCGTGCTCGCCGCCGCGCCGATCCAGGCGCGCGCGCTCGGTCCGGAACAGCGCGACCGCAATACCGGAAATACCGCGATGTTCGTCATCGACATCGCCAGCTTCCGATCACTCGCCGATTACACGCACGATGCCGACGTGCTGGCCGCCATTCTTAAGGCGCTGCCGCGGCAAGCGGGCTTCGACGAGATCACGCTGCCCGGCGAGCGCTCCGCCCGCACGGAGGCGTTGCGCCGCAAATCGGGCATTCCGATACCGGCGAAGCTGTGGGGAGAGCTCGATGGGATCGCGAAGGCGCAGGCGGTCGAATTGCCGGCGCGCTCATCCGTGCCCGCGGAGTGAACGGAGCGTTTGGAGCGAAATAGCCGAAGGCGTAATCCGCCATCTCGCGCTCATCCCGCCAGCGCCGCGTGGTGTGAGGGCTTCGGCACGGCATGGCCGAGATCGCGAAGCGGCCTCGATCCAGGCGATGATCGCATCCTGGATGTTGGCGACGGCCACGCGGGCTGGCTCGCATGATAGGGCGCCGCAACGGCCTATTTTTTCTCGGATATTGTCTCTATAACCGTTACAGACGGCTTGACAATCGTCCCCACTTCCGTTACACGATGGCGAATCAAATCTCGCCCTGAAGGGACGCCGTCGGGGTGATGCCGGGCGGCAGGGGCGAGTGCGGTGCCCGCGGGTGCGGCCCTATCAGCCGCGCACTCGGGCGGTCCGGGCATCATGTCTGCCGGCATTACGACCGGCATGCGGGGTGCGTCGCTGGAAGTGACGAGGCTGTCGGCGGGATAACCCCGCCGCTTTTGGACGGTCCTTGAAAGACTCCACAAGGGAAAAGCATAAATTGAGGACACCGCTGCGAAACGAATCACACTTCCGCCAGGCGCAGGCCGATCAGCCGGTCGAGCGTGGCGTGGTCGGCAAGGAGCGCCGCCGACGGGCCGCTATGGGCGATGCAGCCGCGTTCGAAAACGAGCGCTTGTTGGGTCAGCGGCAGCGCGATCTCGACATGCTGTTCGACCAGGATGAAGGCGTTGGCGCCTTCCTTGGTCATGCGGGCGATGGCGGCAGCGAGCTCCTCGACGACGATGGGCGCCAAGCCTTCGAGCGGTTCGTCGAGCAGCAGCAGCGCCGGATTGGTCATCAGCGCGCGCGCGATCGCCAGCATCTGTTGCTCGCCGCCGGAGAGCTGATTGCCGAAATTGCGCCGACGTTCGGCGAGACGGGGAAACAGATCGTACACGGCGGGCAAATCCCAGCGCCCCTTGCGCGCCGCCACCGTGAGATTCTCCTCCACCGTCAGCGTGGCAAAAATCTCGCGCTCCTGCGCCACCCAGCCGATGCCGGCCCGCGCGCGGCGATGCGGCGGGCGCGCCGTGATGTCCTCGCCGCGCCACAAGATGCGGCCGCGGCCGACCTGGGTATAGCCCATGATGGTGAGCAGCAGCGTCGATTTGCCGACGCCGTTGCGGCCGAGCACGGCGAGCCCGCCGCGCTCCGGCAGGTCGAACGATACGCCGTCGAGCACCACGGCGGGGCCATAGCCGGCGCGGACGTCGGAGAGCGAAAGCAGCGGCTCGGTCACGGCGCCCGTCCGGTCGGGGTTTTCTGCAAGCCGCCCTGGTGCCCCTTGCCGAGATAGACCGCGCGCACGCGAGGGTCGGAGGCAATTTCGGCAGGCGTGCCTTCAACGAGCACACGGCCGCCGACCATCACAATGACGCGGGACGCGAAGCGAAACACCAGATCCATGTCATGCTCGATGAACAACACGGTGATGTCGCGCGACAGGCCGGCAATGGCGGCGAACAAGTCCTTGCTTTCGTCGCGCGGCACCCCCGCCGCCGGCTCGTCGAGCAGCAGCACTTTCGGCCTGGTCGCCAGCGCCAGCGCGATTTCGAGGAGGCGTTGCTGGCCGTAGGGCAGTTCACGCGTCAGGCGATGACAGACCGAATGCAGCGCCAAGGCCGAAAGAATGTCATAGGCCTCGTCGATCTCATGACCGTAGGCCGGGAGCTGCCGCCACCAGGTCTGTGCGACGCGGCGTCGCTCGCAGACCACGAGCGTTACCGATTCGAGCGCGGTGAGATGCGGAAACAGCGAATTGATCTGGTAGGTGCGGACGAGACCGCGCCGCACGCGCTCGTCCGGCGGCAGCACCGTAATATCGGCATCGCCGAGAAAAATATGACCGGCATCCGGCCGCAGCATCCCGGTCATGAGATTTATCAGAGTGGTCTTGCCGGCGCCGTTGGGACCGATCAGCGCGTAGCGCACGCCTGCCGGCAACTCGATCGCAATGTCCTCGGCGACGACGAGCGAGCCGAAACGCTTGGCAAGGCCGCGCGCGGAAAGCGCCGACGCGGTCACCTGCGGCTCCGGCGCGAGGCGAGCTTGGCGAGTCCGCCAAGGATGCCGTTGGGCAGCAACATCACCACCGTCACCAATAGAACGCCGATCCAGAAATACCAGTATTGCGGTTCAATGCCGGAAAACTGATCGCGGGCGACCATGTAGATAACGGCGCCGACGAGCCCACCATAGAGTCTCCCGGCGCCGCCGAGAACGAGGATCACAAGAAGCTCGGCGGAGCGCTCGAAGCCGAGCGAATCGAGCGACAGCGTTTCCGTCGTTTGCGCCAATAGCGCGCCCGCAATCCCGGCCATGGCGGCGGAGATCGTATAGATGGTGCGGATATGCGCGCCGCTCGGCGCGCCGATCGCGGGCATGCGCAAATAATTTTCGCGGATGCCGCGCAGCGACAGGCCGAACGGCGAATGAATGAGCCGCCGCGCGAACACGAACAACACCAGCAGCACCGCGAGCGAATAGCTGTAGGCGACATAGCCGTAGAGATCGAATTCGAAATGGCCGAGGAGTTTCCAGGTGTCGATGCCCTGCAAGCCGTCAACGCCGCCGGTCAGCCAGCCCATGCTGTTGGCAAGCTCTTCCAGCATCAGCCCGAAGCCGAGCGTGAGCATGATCAGCGCCAAATGGCGGAACCGGCAGATCACGAAGCTCGTGGCATAGCCGACCAGGCCGGCCGCAATGGCCGCCAGAAGCAGGCCGCTGATCGGCTCGCCCCAGCCGTATTTCGACAGCAAACCCGCGGTGTAAGCGCCGACACCGAAGAACGCGGCATGGCCAAGCGACACGATGCCGGCATAACCGAGGATCAGATCGAGCGACAGCGCGAACAGCGCGGTGATGGCGATCTGGCTTGCCAGCACGAGGTAATTCGGGAACAGCGCGAAAGGCAACAGCGTTGCGAGCCAGAACGCAATCTCGACCGGCCGCCAGCGCGTCCGCGACTGAAAGTAGAGACCGGGACCGGCCATGGTCGGGGTCAGCGTCATCGTTCAGCGCCTTCCGAACAGGCCGCGCGGCCGCCACATCAAGAGCACGATCATCACCAGATAGATGAGAAAGGCGCCGATGGCGGGGACGTAATATTTGCCGGCAACGTCGCTGATGCCGAGCACGGCGGCGGCGGCAAACGAACCTGAAATCGAGCCCAGTCCGCCGACCGAGACCACGATCAGCACATAGACCAGGTAGGTGAGCGCGAACGAGGGATCGAGCCCGACGATTTCGATGGCCAGCGCGCCGCCGAGCCCGGCAAGTCCGCTGCCGAGCGCGAAGGTGATGGCGAAGGTGCGATCGACGTCGATGCCGAGACCGCGCGCCATGCGCTCGTTGTCGACCGCCGCGCGCACCCTGGCGCCGAACCGCGTATATTCGACCGTCAGGACCAGAATGAGCGTGATCGCAAGCGCAATGGCGGTCAGGACGAGCCGGTACACGGCCAAGCGAATGCCCAGGAGGGTCACCGAGCTGCGCAAATAGTCCGGCAGCGGCAGCGGCTTCTGTTCGGTGCCGAAGACATAGGCGGCGACCGCGACCGAAATGAAGACGATGCCAATGGTCAACAAGACCTGATCGAGATCGCTCGCCCGATAGAGGCGGCGGTAGAACGCGCGCTCGAAGCCGACGCTGACCACGGCGGCGGCAATGAATGCGCAAGGCAGCGTGGCGAAAAACGGCCAGCCATAGCGCGTCATCAAAGCGACCGTGACGTAGCCACCGAGCATGGCGAAGCTGCAATGCGCCAGGTTGATGAAATTCATCATGCCGAGCGTCACCGACTGTCCGACCGACAGCAGGAACAGCAGCATCCCATAAGCGAAGCCGTCGAACAGGACGCCAAAAATCGGAGGAAGCATGGCCGAACGGCCCCTGTGAAACGATCGTTAGGCTAGACCCCGATCCAATTCAATCGAATCGGATTGGTGTCTAGATGGTTGATTTGAGCATGATCTTATCCGAGAACCGGTTTCCACCTTTCAGGATCATGCTCTAACAAAAACTCGCGCGGCGGGCGAAATCATTTTCTTCCCGCCGCGCAATGACTCTTGCAAGGATCGTCGACGGTAGCGGCGGCGCCTATTTGGGCATCGCCGCCTTGAACGGATCCTTGACGTTCGGGAAGCTCGCGATCGTGACGTTAACCAGCTTGCCGCCAACCTTCTCGACTTTGCGGATGTAGACGGTCTGGATAACGTCGCGGGTTTCCGGGTCGATCGACATCGGGCCGCGCGGGCTCGTCCAGCTCTGGCCTTTGGCGGCGGCAATCAGCGAGTCGCCGTCGGTCTTGCCGCCATCCTTGGTCAGGGCCAGGTCGATGAGATGCGTGCCGTCGTAACCGCCGACCGAGAAGAAGTCGGGATTGCGCTTGTAATCGGCATTGTAGTCCTTGACGAACTGCTTGTTCATCGGATTATCGAGATTGTAGTCGTAGTTGCCGGTGGTGATGATGCCGAGCGCGGCGTCGCCCATGCTGGCCAAAGCGTGCTCGTCGGCGATCTCCGCCTGGCCCAAGACGTCGGTCTTCTTGGGATCGATGCCACGCTCGGCCAAGGCCTTGCCGAAGGCGCCCGGTTGCGAGCCGCCGGGGATCATGACGAAAATGCCCTGCGGATTGAGATCCTTGGCGCGTTGCACATAGGCCGAGAAATCGGGGTTCTGCACCGCCATGCGAACCGAGCCGAGTACCTGACCGCCCGCCGCCGTAAAGGCCTTCTGGAACGAGGCCTCCGCGTCGATGCCCGGCCCGTAGTCGGTGACCATGGTATAGGCCTTGGTGATGCCCTGCTTCTCCGCCCAGGTGGCGAGCGGTTCGTTGACCTGCGGCACGGTGAACGACGTCCGCGCCATGTAGGGCGATTTGGTGGTGATGATGGCGGTGGCCGCATTCATGACCACCATGAATTTTTTCGCCTGTGCTGAAACTTCGGCGGCGGCGAGTGCGTTCGGCGTCAGCGCAAAGCCGGCCAGGATGTCGACATTGTCGCGCGTGACCAGCTCTTCGGCGAGCCGCTTGGCCACCGGCGGATTGATGCCGCCGGTATCTTTGCGGACGATCTCGACATTCATGCCGCCAAGCTTGTTGCCGTGCTGCTTGAGATAGAGCTTGATGCCGTCATCCATCTGGGTCGCCGTGTCGGCGAACTGGCCCGAATAGGGCAGGATGAGGCCGATCTTGATGGTACCCTGGGTCCGGCCGGCGGTCGGCAACAGGGTCGCCGCCAACAGCCCGATGCCGGCTAATAATATGCGCTTCATTCTATCCTCCCCTTGTAGTCGTTGAATTCAACAATGCACTACTCGATGGATCAGGAAAGGCGCCGCGCGCTTTGACGCGGCGCTGCTAGCCCATGGCCGCGTCAGTGCGCCATGCTTGCCTTCGCCGGATCCTTAACGTTCGGAAAACTGTCGAATTCGACATTACGCAGTTCATCGCCGACCTTCTCGACGCGGCGGATGTAGACGGTCTGGATGATGTCGCGGGTTTCCGGATCGATACTGATGGGGCCGCGCGGGCTTTCCCAGCTCATGCCTTTGGCGGCCGCGATCAGCGAGTCGCCGTCGGCCTTTCCGCCGGTCTTCTTCAGCGCTGCATAGATCAGGTGCGTACCGTCGTAACCGCCGATCGAGAAGAAATCGGGATTGCGGTGGAATTCGTCGTTATAGGCCTTTACGAATTCCTGGTTCATCGGCGACTGATGATTGTAGTCGTAGTCGGAGACCGTGATGATGCCGAGCGCGGCATTGCCCATGCTCTTGAGTGCGGTTTCCGAGCCGAGCGCGTCCTGGCCGAGCACCTTTGTCTTTGCTACGTCTATCCCCCGCTCAGCCAGAGCCTTGCCGACGGCCCCCGGTTGGGCGCCGCCGGGGATCCAGATGTAAATCGCATCCGGATGGGCGTCCTTTGCGGCCTCAACGTATGCGGAGAAATCCGGATTGGCCACGGGAAAGCGAACCGAGCCGATGACTTGGCCGCCGCCGTCTTTGAAGCCCTTCTGGAACCACGTTTCTGCGTCGATCCCCGGACCGTAGTCGGAGACCATCGTGTACACCGTCTTGATGCCATGCTTGGCCGCCCAGGTGCCGAGCGTGTAGTTCAGTTGCGGCGTCGTCGACGAGGTGCGGGCGATGTAGGGCGACTTGGTGGTGATGACGGATGTAGCGGCGTTCATGACCACCATGAATTTCTTTGCTTCGGCGGAGACATCGGCAGCGGCGAGCGCGTTCGGTGTCAGCGAGAAGCCGGCAAAAATGTCGGCGTGATCGCGCACGACGAGTTCCTGCGCCAGGCGCTTGGAAATATCGGGTGCGATGCCGCCGGTGTCCTTGCGGATGAGCTCGATCTTCTTGCCGGCCACCGTGTCGCCGTGCTGTTTGATATAAAGCGCGATGCCGTGATCGATCTGCGCGCCGGTGTCGGCGAATTGACCGGAATACTCGTTGATAATTCCGATCTTGACCGTGTCTTGCGCGCCGGCCGGACCGAAGCTAAGCAGCACCAGCGCCAGACCCGCCGCACCGCATAAGACTTTTTGCATTGCTCCCTCCCAATTCGCGTGATGCTTCTTGCCGATTTCTGGCCGTATCCTCGTCCAGGTTGAACGCGAGTGCAACGCGTGTTTAGTGAGACGGTTTAGGACAGTGGGCCACGGCCCCTGCGTGCGCTTATCGCGCGGCCGCCGGCGACACGGATGGAAGTACCGGGATTGCCTATGGATCGGCAGCCAGGCCCAGCGGGCACGATCGACGAGGACGAAGTCGCGCGATTCTCGCGCATTTCCGGCCAATGGTGGGATTCGCGCGGCCCGATGGCGGCGCTGCACAAGTTCAATCCGGTCCGTCTCGCCTATATCCGCGACCGCATCGCCGCACATTTCACCCGCGATCCGAAACGGCTCGACAGCCTTGCCGGCCTGCGCGTGCTCGATATCGGTTGCGGCGGCGGTATCCTGTCCGAGCCCTTGGCGCGGCTCGGCGCGTCGGTGGTCGGGGCCGACCCTTCGGACCGCAATATCGCGGTGGCGCAGCAGCACGCGGCGCAGTCGGGGCTTGCGATCGATTACCGCAACACCAGCGCCGAGGCGCTGGCTGCGTCGGGCGAAAGCTTCGACGCCGTGCTTGCCATGGAGGTGATCGAGCACGTCGCCGATGTCGGGCTGTTCGTCGAGGTTGCGGCCGAAATGGTCAAGCCCGGCGGACTGCTCTTTGCCGCGACGCTCAATCGCACCGTGAAGAGTTTTGCGCTGGCGATTGTCGGCGCCGAATATATTCTGCGCTGGCTGCCGCGCGGCACCCACCAATGGGACAAGTTCGTGACGCCGAACGAGCTTGAAATTGCGATCGAGCGGAGCGGCCTGCGGATCGCAGGTCAAACCGGGGTGATCTACAATCTGCTCGCCGATCGTTGGCAGCTTTCCGCCGACATGGACGTCAATTACATGATCGTCGCCGAGAAAGCGGCGTGATGCTCCCGTGATGGTCTATCCTTGGCTCTGGGCCGTTTTTACCATTATCGCCGCGTTCGCCCAGACCGTGCGCAATGCAATGCAGCGCGAACTGGCTGTCGCCCTCGGCACCGTCGGCGCGACCCATGTGCGCTTCTTGTTCGGCTTTCCCTTCGCGATCTGCTTTCTCGTAATTTTGCTGTGGGCGAGCGGTGCGCCGCTGCCGCGCCCGGACCTCAAATTCTGGCCCTGGGTGGTCGACGGCGCCGCCACCCAAATCGCCGCTACCGCGCTGATGCTGGTCGCCATGGGCGAGCGCTCGTTTGTCGTCACCATCGCCTATCTGAAGACCGAACCCATCCAGGTCGCGATTTTCGGCCTGATCTTTCTCGGCGACGTGGTGACCTTGCCGATGATGATTGCAATCGTGGTCGCCACCGCGGGCGTCATGGTCATGTCGATCAAGCCGGGCGGGATGGACGGCAAGAGCAGCAGCCTTCGCCCGACGCTGATCGGTCTTGCTTCCGGCGGCATGTTCGCGGCGTCGGCGATCGGCTTCCGCGGCGCGATTCTCGAACTGCATCTGCTCAATTACATGATGGCCGCCACCTTCACCCTGACGATTGGGCTCGCCATGCAGGCGGTGACGCTGTCGGGTTATCTGGGGCTGCGCCAGCCAAACGTGATGTTGGCGCTGATGCGCGCCTGGAAGCCGTCGATGCTCGCCGGCTTCATGGGCGCGCTTGCCTCGCAATTCTGGTTCCTGGCCTTTGCGCTCGCCACTGCCGCGAGCGTCCGAACGCTTGCTTTGGTGGAAGTCCTGTTCGCGCAGCTCGTCGCGCGCTTTGCATTTGGCCAACGGACGACGCTGCGCGAAGCCATCGGCATGGCGCTGGTCGTCGCCGGGGTGGTGCTGCTGATCTTGGCGTATTAATTCTTGTCGTCAGGCAGAATCGGCAGCGGATGAAATTCGATGCCTTCTTCGTATAATTCCTTGGCTTGTTCCGGAGACGCTTCACCGAAGATCGAGCGATGCTCGGTTTCGCCGTAATGGATCTTGCGCGCTTCCTCGGGGAACCGCGGACCTACGTAACTCGCGTTCTTGGTGACATGGTCACGCAATTCTTTCAGCTTCTGCCGTAATTCGCGCTCCGGCGGCGACATCATCGCCACCGGATTCTTGGGCGGGATCGGCGGCATTGGCGCTGGCTGAAGCGGCGGTGGCGTCGGGCTCGGCGGCGCCGGCGATGGGCCCGGCGGCTGCGGCCCGGCAGAGTCCGCGCGCATCGATCCTGACCCGAGATTTGGCGTCATCATCGCCTTCTCGACTTTCGCCGAGCCGCAAACCGGACAGGTCACCAGCGACCGCCTTGCCTGCTTGTCGTAAGCGGCTGAATTCGGGAACCAGCTTTCGAAGCTATGGCCTTGGTCGCAGGCGAGCGCGTAGCGGATCATAGCGGCTCCCGCACGGCGTGCAGGTAGGTCGGCTCGGCCATCGGCTCGATTAGTTCGAAACGCCGGCCGTGATGCAGCGACGGAATTCGCGTCCGCGCGGTCGCCACTTCGGCCGGATCGATCTCGGCGATCAGCACGGCGGGCTCGATGCCACCCTCGGCAAGAATGCGGCCCCACGGATCGACGACGAGCGAATGGCCGAACGTCTCGCGTCCATTTTCGTGCCTGCCGCCTTGCGCCGCGGCAAACACGAAGCAGCCATTTTCGATGGCCCGCGCCCGCATCAGAACGTGCCAATGCGCCTCGCCGGTTTGCCGGGTGAAGGCCGACGGTATTGCCAGAAACGACGCACCGGCCTCGGTTAGCGCGCGATAGAGCGCCGGGAACCGCAGGTCGTAACAGACCGTCAAACCGAGCCGGCCCCAGGGCAGGTCGGCGACGACCGCAAGCTCGCCGGCGCGATAATTGTTGGATTCGCGGTAGCTCTCGCCGCCGGCGAGATCGACGTCGAACATATGGATTTTGTCGTAGCGGGCGGCCACGTCGCCCTTGCGGTCGATCAGGAACGAGCGGTTTGCGGCTTTCTCCGGCGACGCTTTGATCGCGAGCGAGCCGATATGAATGTAGATGCCGAGCTTGCGGGCAAGCTCACGCAAAGCCGCCAGCGTCGGGTCGTGCTCTTCGGCGACGATTTTGGCGAACAGATGGTCGCGCTTGAGCGCCAGGATATTGGTCATCTCCGGCGTCAACACATAATCGGCGCCGCCGCGCTTGGCATCGTCGACGGCGGCCAATAATGCAACAAGATTTTCCTGCGGATCGAGCCCCGAGCGCATCTGGACCAAGCCGACCTTGAAGGATGACATCTTTGCCGCGGTCATGAGGGCGGTCCTTTTGCCGGCTCTTGCTTCGCCTGCGCCAGCAGCGGATCGAGCTTGCCGGCCTCTTCCAGGGCGTAGAGATCGTCACAGCCGCCGACATGGGTCACGCCGATGAAAATCTGCGGATAAGTACTGCGGCCGTTGGCTCGCGCGATCATCTCTTTGCGTTTGTCCCGGTTGCCGCTGACGTCGATCTCGTGGAAGCTTACGCCTTTATGGGTGAGCAGTTCCTTCGCATCGAAGCAATAGGGGCAGTAGGGAATGGTATAGATGTCGATTACGGCCATTTTTCCGGATGGGTTTTCACATTTGCTTCCGCGTAATGATGCGTATTCTCTATCAAATTGCTTATATGGACGTTCGCACCGGCTCGGCAACCCTGGCAAAAATCAGCACATCCACATTGGCGGCTCCGGCGCGCAACAGTGCCCGCGCGCAGCCGTCGACGGTGGCGCCTGACGTAAGCACGTCATCGACCAGGATTAGACGGCGGCCGGCAACTTGGCCTCTGCCCTCCGGCGGTACGCGGAATGCGCCTTGAACATTGGCGGCCCGCTCGGACCGCGACAAACCCACTTGCTGCGCGGTCGGCTTGACGCGCTTGAGCGCGCCGGCGGCGATTGGCACGCCGCTGCCGGCCGAGATTGCGGCGGCCAGCATGGCGGACTGGTTGAAGCGGCGCGCCCACAAGCGGCGCCAATGCAGCGGCACCGGCACGAGCGCGTCTGCCTCGGCCAGAAGCTCGCGCCCGGCATGGCAGGCCCAACGCCCCATCATCGGCGCGAGGTCGAGCCGGTCGCCATATTTGAGCGCATGGACCAGCGCGCGCGATATCTCGTCGAAACGCACGGCGGCGCGGGCGCGTTGATAGGCGGGCGGGTCGGCAATCGCTTCCATGGACAAGATGCCCGGCCCCGGGTCATACACGAACGGAATGCCGAGCCGCTCGCAATAGGGGCGGGTGATGAAGGACAGCTTCGACCAGCATGCCGGACAAAGACCCCGGTCTTCGATGGGCTCGCGGCAGGCAGGGCACAGCGGCGGCAGAGCGAGATCGAGCGCGATGCGTAGCACGGCGCCGACCGCATTCGCGGCGCGTTTGAGCTGCACGGGCAATGCAATGTCGGCCGAGGGCGTCATGACGCCACGCTATCGCGCTAGGATGGAAATGTCATCGTCCCCAATAAAGCCACGGTCTCCAATAACGCCATGACCGAAGGCCCAGTAATCTTCGACCGTGCGCTCCTTCGCCGCCGCCTTCGCCGCGCGGCCGCGATAGGTCCGGCGACGTTTTTGCTCGATCGGGTGGCCGACGATCTTGCCGACCGGTTGGCCGCGGTGCTGCGCCGCTTCGATCTCGCGGTCGATCTCGGCACGCCCGGCGGGGCGGTGCGGGCGGCACTGTCCCGTCTCGGCTCAATCGGCACGATCGTAAAGACCGAAGCGGTACCTCCAAGCGCCGCGCAGGCCGATAAATTCATCGTTGCGGACGAGGAGGCATTGCCGTTTTGCGACGGCACGCTCGATCTCGTCGTATCGGCGCTCGTCTTGCAATTCGTCAACGATCTGCCCGGCGCGCTCGCGCAAATTCGCCGTGCGCTTAAGCCCGACGGGTTGTTTCTTGCCGCGCTTCTCGGCGGCGAGACGCTGACTGAGCTGCGCCAATCCTTCGCCGCAGCGGAGAGCGCCGTCGAAGGCGGCGTCTCGCCTCGCGTCGCGCCGTTCGCCGATCTGCGCGAGCTCGGCGCCTTGTTACAGCGCGCCGGATTTGCTCTGCCGGTGACCGACATCGATCGGCTGACCGTGCGCTACGCTTCGGCTTTCGACCTGATGCGCGATCTGCGGCGCATGGGGGCGACCAACGCGCTGACGGCTCGCCGACGTACGCCGCTGCGGCGTTCGACGCTGCTGCGAATGGCCGAAATCTACGCGCAGCGCTTCGCCGATGCCGACGGGCGCGTGCGCGCGACGTTCGAGATTGTTTGGCTGTCGGGCTGGGCGCCGCATCCGGGCCAGCAACGGCCGCTCAAGCCGGGCACGGCAAAGGCGCGGCTCGCCGACGCGTTGCGGACCGATGAGATTTCCGCGAGCGAAAAGGCCGGGCCGAGATAGGCCTACTTCATCGCCGTGAGGACTGACGAATACATGCCATTGACGCTCGATCCGAGCGTCACGATGGTGGCGGCGATGGCGACCGCGATGCCGGATGCGATCATTGCATATTCGATCGCCGTGGCGCCGCGGTCGTCGCGCATGAAGCGCAGGATGAAGGCGATCGCCGGCAGTTTTTCGAGCTTCGACATGGTCTTTGGGCCTTTTGGCGTTCAGATCATAACAGCGTCGTCTCATAACAGCGTCGTCAGATGTGAAATCAAAGGTTCGTCGGCTGGCGGCATCGGAAAGTTTCGCAGCTCGTTCGGCCTTACCCATTTGAGCTGCTGGCCTTCCTGGGCTTTGACAAATCCTTCCCAGCGCCGGCAGACATAGAGCGGCATCAGAAGATGGAAGTCGGGATAGAGATGGCTCGCAAAGGTCAGCGGCGCGAGGCATTCCTCCTTGACGGCGATACCCAGCTCCTCCTTCAACTCGCGGATCAAGCTCTGCTCCGGCCGTTCGCCGGGTTCGACCTTGCCGCCGGGAAACTCCCACAGCCCTGCCATCGACTTGCCCGGCGGACGTTGCGCGATGAGCACGCGGCCATCGGGATCGATCAGAGCGCAAGCGGCGACGAGAACGAGTCTGACTGTCACGGCCGGCCTCAGTCTAGGGAGTGGACAGTAAAGGCATATTCAATCCGAACCTCTCCATAGCCGCATTCGCCGTGCTGGTTAACAAATGGTATGCGGGGGCATTACGCTTTCGTCGCGTGGATCAGTTCCAGGATCGCATCCGCCACCGCTTTCGGCGCCTCCTGTGGCGGATTGTGTCCGACTCTCGGCAGCACGCGGCGCGCAAAAGGTCCGCTGAAATGCACGGCATGGTTCGCCGTGGAATCCGGCGGCTGGACGCCATCGGCCTCGCCCTGCAGTGCGATCGCCGGCACCGTAATCTTGGGCTGCGCGGCGAGCCGCGCTTCGATTCCCGCCAGCGCCGGGTCGCCGGCCGCATAGCCGAAGCGGTGGCGGTAGGACTGGATCGTTACCGCGACAAAATCGGGATTGTCGAACGACATGGCGCTGCATTCGAAGGTGGCATCGTCGAACGCCCAGTGCGGCGACCATAATTCCCAGAGCAAGCGGGCGAGCGCGCGACGATTGGCTTCGAGTCCTGCGCGACCGCGCGCGGTATGAAGGTAATACTGGTACCACAGCCGGTGTTCCGCAATGGGATCGAGCGGTTTCACTGAGGCGGGGATGTTTTGCAGGTTATAGCCGTTGCCGGTAACGAGGCCGCGCACGCGCTCCGGCCACAGCGCCGCGACAATGCAGGCGGCACGGCCGCCCCAATCGTAACCGGCAAGCACCGCGCGTTCGATGGCGAGCGCGTCCATCAGTTCGCGTAAGTCGTTGCCGAGCGCCGCCTGCTGGCCGGAGCGCGGCGTGTCGGCGGCGAGAAAGCGCGTCGCGCCGAAACCCCGCAGATAGGGCACGATCGCGCGGCAGCCGGCGGCGGCAAGCGGCGGGATTACGTGATCGTAGTCACGCGGATCGTACGGCCAGCCATGCATCAGCAAGACCGGGACGCCGTCCGCGGCGCCGCTATCCTCATAAGCGATGTCGAGAGTCGGGGTGCGGACGTGCTTGATCGCGGCGGGCATCTGGCTCGTTCTGGGCGCTAGTACCGCTGCACAGTGATTTTGACAGGTTGAGTTCGGGTCAAAGTAGCTCTGGCAGGTATTTGGGATCAACGAGCACTTCGATACTGCGGGCGGTGCGGGGTTGCCTTCGGATGAAGCCTGATCGTTCGAGCGTCAAGACCATCCGGTGAACCGACGGCGGGCTGACGCGAAAGTATTGCTGCATGTCGGTTTCGGCCGGCGGGCGGCGGTGCAGACGCGTGTAGAGGTGGATAAACGCCAGATATTGGCCCTGTTTGGGCGTGAAATTTTTTGCCGCGTGACTCACGCCGGCCATCCGATTGATCTCATCTGAAAACCGGTTTCCACCCCCGGATCGGGGTCCGGGGCAGGCTTTTTCGAGATCATGTTCTAGCTGCGATAATCGCCGTTGATCGCGACATATTCTTTGGTCAGGTCGCAGGTCAGGACGCGGTCGCGGCCCTTGCCGAGCCCGAGCGCGACTTTGAGCGCGATCTCCGGCTGCTTCATCGCCGCCGAGACCGCGGCTTCGTCGTAAGCCGGATCGCGCGCGCCATGATGCGCGACGCGGATGCCGTTGAACCAGATCGACAGCCGGTCGCGGTCGGCGGGCTCGCCGGCTTTGCCGACCGCCATCACCACGCGGCCCCAATTGGCGTCCTCGCCGGCGATCGCGGTCTTCACCAGCGGTGAATTGGCGATCGAGAGCGCGATGCGGCGCGCCGAGGTTTTCGATACCGCGCCCTCGACGACGATCTCGACCAGCTTGCGGGCGCCCTCGCCGTCGCGTGCCACTTGTTCGGCGAGATCGGCGAGCACGGCGTTGAACGCCTTGCGAAACGGCACGAGGCGCGGATCGTGGGCGCGCGCGATGCGCGGCACGCCGCGCGCAGCGCCGGTGGCAAACGCGAGCAAGGTGTCCGAGGTCGAGGTGTCGCCGTCGATGGTGACGGCGTTGAACGTATCGACGACGCCCTCGCGCAACAGGCTCTGCAAGACCGGCGCCGCAAGCGGCGCATCGGTGAAGACGAAAGCGAGCATGGTCGCCATGTCGGGCGCGATCATGCCGGCGCCCTTGGCGAAGCCGCTGATGGTGACTTCGGCGCCGGCAAGGCGCGCCCGCGCGGTGGCGAGCTTGGGAAACGTGTCGGTGGTCATGATCGCGCCGGCAGCGTCGGCGTAGCCATTGGCGGTGGCCTCGGCCGCAAGCTTGCTCAAAACGCCGTCGAAGGCCTGCACCGGCAACGGCTCGCCGATGACGCCGGTCGAAGCCAGATATACTTCTGCGGACTTGCAGCCCACCGCAGCGGCGGCGAGCTTGGCGGTAAAGGCGCAAGCCTCGCGTCCGCTTTTGCCGGTAAAGGCATTGGCATTGCCGGAATTGACGACCAGCGCGCGGGCGCGGCCGCTCTTGAGCCTGGCGCGGCACCATTCGACCGGCGCCGACGGGCATTTCGAGCGGGTGAATACACCGGCGACGCTGGTCCCCTCGTCGAATACTGCCAACATGACGTCGGTGCGGTCGCGGTAACGGATGCCGGCCGCGGCGGTCGCCAGCCGCACACCGGCAATCGCCGGCATGTCGGGTATGATTTTCGGGGCGAGGGGAGAGATTTTGACAGCCATTTTCCGTCATCCAGCGGCGCGCGCCAAAGGCGCATCTCGGAGGATGACGGTATTAGCGTGGTGTTATCCGGTTGACTACTTCTTCGCTGGCGCCGCCGGATTGAGCGTCGACGGGTCGGCTGCCGCAGGCGGCGGCTTGTCGAGGCGCTCGATCGTCGCGGATTTGCGCAAATTCTCGACCAGTTCGGCTTGCGCTTTATGGGCGACAAAGTTCTCGATCTGGCTCCGCACCTCGTCGAAGGTCGGGGTGGGCTTCGTGCGCTTGTCCTCGACCTTGATGATGTGCCAGCCGAACTGCGTATGCACGGGATCGGAAATCTGGCCCTTTTCCAGCTTGAACGCGGCCTCGGAGAATTCCGGCACCATCTGGTCCTTGGTGAAGTAACCGAGATCGCCGCCATCGGCGGCGCCGGGGTCTTTGGATTTCTCCTTGGCCAGCGTAGCGAAGTCCGCGCCCTTCTTCAGCTCGGCTTCGATCTCCTTAGCTTGGTCTTCGGTCGGCACCAAGATATGCCGCGCATGGACCTCTTCCTGGGGCGGCATCTGCTTAATCGCGTCGTCATAGACCTTGTGCAGTGCGTCGTCGCTCAAGGCCGCCTTGCCGGCATCCTGCAGCAGCGTCTCCATCAGCACCTTGTTGCGCTCGAAGGCGATGCGGTGCTTGACGTCGGCGCGATCGCCGATTTTCTGCTTGTCGGCGGTCTGCGACAATATGACGACGTCGGTGAGATAGGTAATGAGGTATTCGCGTTTCTGAGCAGGCGCCATTTGCGGCATGCCGGCGCCGACCTCGTCCTCGGCTAGCGCGAGGTCGCTCTGATGGATATCGACGCCGTTGATGCGGGCGATGACCGGATCGGTATCCTGTGCCTTGACGACGGCTGGTGCGACGAGAAACGCGGCGAGCGCGAATGCGCCAAGCACGCGGGCGAGCGGGCGGGTGGAGGCCATAAGCACGATCCTTTAGCGGGGCGGTGCATCGCCGGGTTGTTGTAGGGTTGTCGGACGCAACGCCGTGCGGTCCGGCTCGGGCGGACACTCGCCGAATCGCCCGCCCTTGGCAATGGCGGAATCCGGCTCGGCCCCGGCGGGCAGCCGAAACGGCCGCTTTGCATTGACAAAAAATCGACCCCCTCCTATCTCTCGAACAGAGATCGGGACCTTCAGTCGCCTTGCAGAAGCCCGAATAGCGCAGCATTTTCCGTCGGTTGAATGCCGGCGCCGGCGAGAGAAGCAGAGCATGATCGCCAGCACTGGGAACCGGTTTTCGGACACGATTGTGCGCCATCAAGCCGCTCGGCGGGCAAGCCCGAAATCCAGAAGGATGATGCGATGATCGGCGCTGTCGCCCGCAAGCTGTTCGGTTCCTCAAACGACCGCCGTATCCGCTCCTACCGATCTCGCGTCGACGAGATCAACGCCTTGGAACCGGAGCTGGAAGCGCTTTCCGACGAGGCGCTGCGCGCGCGCACCGACGAATTCAAAAAGCAGCTCGCCGAGGGTTCGAGCCTCGACGATATCCTGGTGCCGGCTTTCGCCACCGTCCGCGAGGCCGGCAAGCGAACGCTTGGGCAGCGCCATTTCGACGTCCAGATGATCGGCGGCATGGTGCTGCACGACGGCAAGATCGCCGAGATGAAGACCGGCGAGGGTAAGACGCTGGTTGCCACGTTGCCGGTTTATCTCAATGCCCTCGCCGGGCGCGGCGTTCATGTGGTGACCGTGAACGACTATCTGGCCAAGCGCGACGCCGAATGGATGGGCCAGATCTACAGATTTCTGGGCCTCGCGGTCGGCGTCATCGTGCACGGGCTCGACGACAACGAGCGCAAGCAGCAATATGGCTGCGACGTCACCTACGGCACCAATAACGAGCTCGGCTTCGATTATCTGCGCGACAATATGAAATACCGGCTCGAAGACATGGTGCAGCGCGGCCATGCCTACGCCATCGTCGACGAAGTGGACTCGATCCTGATCGACGAGGCGCGCACGCCGCTGATCATTTCCGGTCCGCTCGATGACCGCTCCGACTTCTACAACACCATCGACGCCTATCTCCCGAAGCTCAACAAGGACGACTACGAGCTCGACGAGAAGCAGCGCACCGTCAATCTCACGGAAATCGGCATGGAGAAGATGGAGACGTTGTTGCGCGACGCCGGCCTGCTTAAGTCCGACTCGCTCTATGACGTCGAGAACGTCTCGGTCGTACACCATGTCAATCAGGCGTTGCGCGCACATAAGCTGTTCCAGCGCGACAAAGACTACATCGTGCGCAACGGCGAGGTCGTGATTATCGACGAGTTCACCGGTCGCATGATGCCGGGCCGCCGTTATTCGGAAGGGCTGCATCAGGCGCTGGAGGCCAAGGAGCATCAGCCGATCCAGCCGGAAAACCAGACTCTCGCGTCGATCACCTTCCAGAATTACTTCCGCATGTACGAGAAGCTCTCGGGCATGACCGGTACGGCGACGACCGAGGCCGAGGAGTTCCAGGACATCTACAATCTCGAAGTTCTGGAGATCCCCACCAACATGCCGATGATCCGTCTCGACGACGACGACGAGGTCTATCGCACCGCGGCCGAGAAATTCCGCGCGATCCTGGCGTTGATCGAGGATTGCAAGGCGCGCGGCCAGCCGGTGCTGGTCGGCACCACCTCGATTGAGAAATCCGAGCAGCTTGCGGAAATGCTGCGCCAGCACGGCTGGGAGCAGCACGATTTCTCCGATCCCAACGCTTTCGCCGCACTCTATTCCGGCGACGAGGGCGCCTCCAAGGCCAAGGTCTTCGCCATCCTCAATGCGCGCTATCACGAACAGGAGGCCTATATCGTCTCCCAGGCCGGCGTGCCGGGCGCCATCACCATCGCAACCAACATGGCCGGCCGCGGCACCGACATTCAACTCGGCGGCAATGCCGATATGCGCATCCGCCAGGAATTGACCGATATCGAGGATCCGCGCGAGCGGGAAAAAGGGCCGCGCGCCGCCGAGATCCGCGCCCAGGTCGCACGCTTGAAGGCGAAGGCGCTCGCCGCCGGCGGGCTCTGCGTGCTCGGCACCGAGCGGCACGAGAGCCGGCGCATCGACAATCAGCTGCGCGGCCGTTCCGGACGCCAGGGCGATCCCGGCCACTCCAAATTCTTTTTGTCGCTCGAAGACGATCTGATGCGTATCTTCGGCACCGACAAGCTCGACGGCATGCTGCAAAAGCTCGGGCTGCGCGAGAACGAGGCGATCATCCACCCCTGGATCAACAAGGCGCTGGAAAAAGCGCAGCAGAAGGTCGAGGCGCGCAATTTCGACATCCGCAAGAACATCTTGAAGTTCGACAACGTGATGAACGATCAGCGCAAGGTCATCTTCGATCAGCGCGTCGAATGGATGCAGGACCAGGCGGTCGGCGAGGTGGTTGCCGACATGCGCCATACCGTGATCGACGATCTGGTCGCCAAGCACGTGCCGGAGCACGCCTATCCGGAGCAATGGGACGTCGTGGGCCTGCGCGAGGAGCTCAAGCGCGTGCTCGGCCTCGATTTGCCGGCCGACGAATGGGCCAAGGAAGAAGGCATCGCCGACGAGGAGCTCTTCAGCCGCGTCGAACAGCGCGCCGACGAACATATGGCGGCGAAGGTTGCGCAATGGGGCCCCGACGTCATCCGCTACATCGAGAAGTCGATCCTATTGCAGTCGCTCGACCATCTCTGGCGCGAGCATCTCGTCATGCTCGATCATCTGCGCAACGTGATCGGACTGCGCGGCTACGGCCAGCGCGATCCGCTCAACGAATACAAGGCGGAATCCTTCAGCCTGTTCGAAGCGATGAGCCAAAGCCTGCGCGAGGCAGTGACCGCGCAGCTGATGCGCGTCGAAATCCAGGCCGCGCCGCCGCCGGAGCAGCAGCCTGCGGCGCTGCCGGCCATGGCGGCGCACAAAATCGATCCGATGACCGGCGAGGACGAGATGGCGCTTGCTTTGGCCGGCGCCGAAACGCTGGCTCGCCATGGCATCGGCCAAGCCATCGGCCAAACCATCGGCGCGGCGCCCGCATCCGGATCACCGCTTGCAGGCGCGATGCCGGCACGCGGACCTCAAGCCGTGGACCAGGCGCGCAACCCGCAAGATCCGCAAAGCTGGGGCAAAGTCGGCCGCAATGAACCGTGCCCGTGCGCTTCAGGCAAAAAATTCAAGCATTGCCACGGAAGATACGTGTAACGGGAATCAGGCGTCAGTCATCAGGGATCAGTAATCAGACAGCGCTTTTGTATATGATACCTGGGCACCTGATACCCGATGCCTAATTACTGCAGTCCCGCCCAACGGCCGCTGAACGATCCCGCTGGAACCGCCGCCTGCGCGCCTTTCATCAGGCCGGTGCTGCCGACGGACGGCGGCGCGGCGCTGGCATCCTGCTGCTGTGAGGCGTCCTGCGATCTGGCGTTGCGTTTCGGTGCTTGCGCGATCTGCGGCCCAGCCTTCTGCGGTTCGGACCGCTGCGCTTCGCTCTTCGGCGGTTCGGTGCGGCGGGGATCGGGATTTAGTCCGGCAAGCACGGCGCCATGGGCATCGGCAGGCGCCGGCGTCTGCGGCTTCTTCGGCTCGAACAGGCTGGCGAAGAAGTTGGAATGGCTCTGCGCGCCGGTGTCCGTCGAGCTGCCGGTTGCGGCGACTTGCGACGGTGCTTGGGCCGGCGGCGTGCTCGACTTGGCGTCGAACAAACCGCCAAACATTCCGCCGGACGTGTTCGCCACCTGCGTCGGATAGGGCGCTACGCCATCCTCGGGATTCTCGCGCGGGCCACTCAGCTTCGGTGCCGGCATGCCGGGATGAATCGGCGGCGCATGCAGCCGCCCCTGGTTGTCATAGATCGGCTGAGTCTCTGCGAGCTTCGAGGCAAAGACGCGGTTCATGCCGCCGTCGGTGCCCCAGACGATCGGCTCGGTCGACACATTTTCTTTGACCAACTGGGCAAACTGGTATTCGTCGTTACGCTGCTTCTCCAGCGCCGGCCCGGCGATCTCCTGCGGCACCAGATAAGCCGGGCAGCGGCCGGTCGGATTGAAAACCAGCGGCCTAGTCGAATTTTCCGGCGGCGCGGCGTCGAACACATAGTGTCGGTCGCAGACGTCGACCTTGGGTTCGAGATGCGTCACCTCGAAATGGTCGTTGCCTTCCTTGAGCATCAACCAGAACGGCATATTCGGATTGTTGCGGTGCTTCGCGAGGTTCGCCGGCGTCATGCGGAACGGATAGGCCTGGATTTGGAATTCCTTTTGCCCGCCAAGAAAGGAGTCGCGCGCCAGCGAATAGATTTCGCCGATCTGCTCGTCGGTCATGGCGTAGCAACCGCGCGACGAGCAATCGCCGTGGATCATCAGGAAGGCGCCGCTATAGCCGCTCGCTTTGTCATAAGCGTTTGGGAAGCCGATATTGATGGCGAGATAATAGTTGGAATTGGGATTCATCAGTCCGGGTGTGATCGCGTAGAAGCCCTCGGGCGCCTGGCGGTCGCCTTCGACTTTTTTCGGCCCAAGTTCGCCCGACCACCGGCAAATCGGAAAGACTTTCAGCAACTGGTATTGGCCGGTGGTGTCTTGTTTCCAGACTTCGAGCTCCGCTTCTTCCTTGAAGATGCGGATGAGGATCGGCGAATCCTTCGGCATATTTTTCTGCTGCAGGAGCGCCAGCATTTCCGGCGACAGCTCCTTCATCGCCTGGGTCGGCAACTGGTAGCCGTCATCGCCGTAACAGCCGGCAAGCGCCAGTGCGGCGCCGGCGAGCACCGCAGATGTCAGGAGCAGGCGCAAGCTCGGTGCGCACGACATAAGCGCGCGGACAACGCGGGCGCGGATCAAGGTAAAGTTCCCCGACAGATGGACCATCCCCTTGCCACCACTTGCTAATCGTTATCCAGAAGCGGTGGCTTTCGCAAGGCAGCCGGCACCCGACGCTTGGGCTGAACATGCGCCGCATAAATGAATGGTAAATTATCGTCGAATTTGACGGCCGAATCCAACGAATTAAGCCCGATACGGAGCGCGGGACCAATCCAGGCAGGATTGTGGCAAATCTCAGTCTTGGACCTTCAATCCGGAGAGACTGTCAGACCAGCGTTCGGCCGATCGCCGTAAATTTCTCCCGGCGCAGCCGCACGATGGTGGCGCGGTCGAGACCGCGCAATTGGCCGAGCGCATCGCCGATCGCTGCGCCGGCCGCGGCGATCGCGGCGTCGCGATCGCGATGCGCGCCGCCAGTCGGTTCGGGCACGATCGTATCGACGACGCCGAACCGCACCAGATCCTGCGCGGTGATTTTCATATTGGACGCCGCCTCCTGAGCCTTGGCGGTGTCGCGCCACAGGATGGATGCCGCGCCCTCCGGCGAGATCACGCTGTAGATGGCGTGTTCGAGCATCAACACCCGGTTCGCCGTGGCAATGGCGATGGCGCCGCCCGAGCCGCCTTCGCCGATGATCGCCGCAACATTGGGGACGCCGATTTCAAGGCAGGCTTCGGTGGATCGCGCAATGGCCTCGGCCTGCCCGCGTTCTTCCGCACCGATGCCGGGATAGGCGCCGGCGGTATCGATAAGTGCGATCACCGGGATATCGAAGTGGTCGGCCATGCCCATCAGCCGGACCGCCTTGCGGTACCCTTCCGGGCGCGCCATGCCGAAATTGTGCTTGAGCCGGCTCTCGGTGTCGGAACCTTTCTCATGGCCGATGAGACAGACGGCTTCGCCGCGGAAGCGGCCGAACCCCCCGACGATTGCCGCGTCCTCGCCGTGCTTGCGGTCGCCGGCTAGCGGCACGAAATCGGAAATCAGCGCCGCAATGTAGTCAAGGCAATGCGGCCGCTGCGGATGCCGCGCCACTTGCGTCTTCTGCCAGGGCGTCAGGCCGGCATAGAGTTCCTTGAGCGCCTGCGCCGCCTTGCCCTCGATGCGATTGATCTCGTCCGCGATGGCGTCGCCGTCGCTGTTGAGCGCGCGCAATTCGTCAACCTTGGCCTCGAGCTCGGCCACCGGCTTTTCGAAATCGAGATAGGAGCGCATTACGCGAGATACTTATGATCCAATGATTGAAAGTAACAGATTGCGCGGACGTGCAAACTCCCCGTCGAGTCGGTCAAGTCAAGGAAAGGTCAGGGCGAAGAATTACGCAAGCAACGCATTAATCGCCTTCGAGCCGGCTAAGCTCCTCCTCGCCGACGGCGAGCAGTGGTTCGAGACTGCTGTGTACGGTGTCCCAAACCGCCTTGTCGAGTACGAGCCCATAATCGTGCCGATAGGCATGCCCTGCGCCAGCCATTCCCTGCCATCGGATGTGTGGATGACGGGCCTTTACTTCGGGCGGCAATCTTCGCGAAGCTTCGGAGGCGATTCAAGACAACGCGTCGGCTTTATTCCTGCGCCAGCGGGTGCAAGTCGCGCACCAGGCTTTTCAAGCGCTCTTCCAACACATGGGTGTAAATCTGCGTGGTCGAAATGTCGGCGTGGCCCAGCAGCGTCTGTACTACGCGCAGATCGGCGCCGTTGTGCAGCAGATGACTGGCAAAGGCGTGGCGCAACACATGCGGGCTGAGCTGCGCGGCGCGTAAGCCTGCTGCGCCCGCCAGTGCTTTGAGCTCGCGCGCAAAATGCTGGCGGGTGAGATGGCCGCTTTCGCCGAACGACGGAAACAGCCACCCCCTCGCTTCCCTCCCCCGCTCGCGGGGGAGGGTTAGGGTGAGCGTGTCGCGTCTCGCTTCCGCAAGCAGACCGAGATAGGCGGTCATCGCGCGCTTGGCCGCCTCGTTGAGTGGGACGAGACGCTCCTTGTTGCCTTTGCCGAGCACCACGATCACGCGCGCGTCGTTGCGGGCGGCCGACAGCGGCAGCGCCACGAGTTCGGAAACGCGCAACCCGGTGGCATAAAGAACCTCAAGCAGACAGGCGCGCCGCGCCGCGCGCAGTCGCGCCGGCAATGGCGCCGCCGGATCGATTTTGCCGGCGACGCCGAGCAAGCGATCGACTTCGGCGAGCGTCAGGGTCTTCGGCAAAGCGCGCTCGCGCTTCGGGCCTTCGAGCACGGCGGCGGGATCGTCGCCGCGTTGCCCTTCCGCATAGAGGAATCGGTAGAGCTGACGGATCGCCGACAGCCGCCGCGCCACGGTCGTCGCGCGCAACCCGCGCCGGGACAACTCGCCGAGATAGCCACGCAGATCTTCGGTGCTGGCCTTGGCAATGGCGCGGCCGGCATCCGTGAGATAGGCGGAAAAATCCTCAAGGTCGCGGCCGTAAGCCGACAGTGTATTGTTTTGCGCTCCGCGCTCCGCCGCCAGCATATCCAGATAAAGCGCAACCAGTCGCCGGTCGGAGTGCCGCGCGGTGCGGGTGCCTGTGCGAGCCATCGGCAAGGCCTCAGCGATCCTTGAAGAACCTGTCGGGCGGTATCGACACCGACATGTCGCGCGCGTGGGGCTGTACAAAATGCGCGAGCGCGTAGAGGCCGCCATAGACGGCGGCGCAAATCAACGCGATGACAGCAAGTAACCGCAGCAGACTCGGCATCGGAACTTTAAATCCACCGCCTAGAGGATGATCCCGAAAAAGCCCGCCCCCGGACCCCGATCCGGGGGGTGGCAACCGGTTTTCCGCCTTCGCGAGCCCGCTTCCACCTACGCGCTCCGCGCTTCGGTGGACTTGCCCTCCGTAGCTCGCAAAGCGAGCGAAGGCGGGTCGGCGCGCGAAGGAAGGTCGGATAAGATCACACGCAAACGAAAGATCTAGACCCTGATCCTATTCAATGGAATTGGATCAGGGTCTAGTGCCCGCGCTCATCCTATTGGTGCCGGCGAACCGGACCGAGTACGATCATGTTCGGCTCGGACTGGCAAGTGTCCCCGCTCGCGCATTGGGCAGGCCAGCCGGGCCTCGCCGCGGACATTATCGGCAGGCCCGACCGCGGCGGTTGGGAGCGGTTCTAAATGTCTGATATCACGGCGCAAAACGATATGAACGTGGCGGTCTCTGCGAGCGCGATTTTGCCCGCTTTGGGCCGGCGTTCGATCGTGCTCGTCGGCATGATGGGGGTTGGCAAGTCCTCGATCGGTCGCCGCCTCGGCGCCCGCCTCGGCGTGCCTTTTGTCGATGCCGATGCCGAGATCGAAAAGGCCGCCGGTATGAGCATCGCGGAATTTTTTGCGCGCCATGGCGAGGCCGACTTCCGCAGCGGCGAGGCGCGCGTGATCGCACGCCTGCTTGAGGGCGGCCCGCAAGTGCTGGCGACCGGCGGCGGCGCCGTCATGAACGCCGATACTCGCGCGGCCATCAAGTCGAAGGGCGTCTCGATCTGGCTGTCCGCCGAACTGGACGTGCTGATGCGGCGGATTAATAAGCGCAAGAACGACCGGCCGATGTTGCAGACTGCCGATCCGGCCGCGACCTTGCGCCAGTTGCTCGCCGAGCGCGAGCCGGTCTACGCGCTGGCCGACATCACCGTGCAATCGCGCGAAGTGCCGCATGATGCCATCGTCGCTGAAATCTTGCGGGCAGTCGCCGATTTCCTCAACGTTCACCCCACGCTGACGGAACGGGACGACGCATGACGGCAACGGTTCGCGGCGATCCCACTCTTGTCGAAGTCTCGCTCGGGGCGCGCAGCTACGAGATCGTTATCGGGCGCGGCATCCTTGCAGCACTCGGCGTACGGATCGCGGCGCTGCGGCCCGGCGCCAAGACTTTCATCGTCACCGACGACAACGTGGCGCGTTACGTGCTGGCGAGCGCCGAAGCGGCGCTGGCCGCTGCCGGCGTTGTGGCGAGCCGCGTCCTCGTGCCGGCCGGCGAAGCCTCGAAAAGCTTTGCCGTGTTCGAGCGGGTGTGCGAGGCGATCATCGCGTCGCGGCTGGAGCGCGGCGATCTTGTCGTTGCGCTGGGCGGCGGCGTCATCGGCGACCTGGCCGGTTTCGCGGCGGCAGTGGTGCGGCGCGGGCTCGATTACGTGCAGGTCCCCACCACGCTGTTGGCGCAGGTCGATTCCTCGGTCGGCGGCAAGACCGCGATCGATTCCGCCCACGGCAAGAATCTGATCGGCGCCTTTCATCAGCCGATCCTGGTGCTGGCCGATACTGCGCTGCTTGACACGCTGCCCGAACGGGAATTCCGCGCCGGCTATGCCGAGGTCGCCAAATACGGCTTGCTCGGCGATGCCGGTTTCTTCTCCTGGCTCGAGGCCAATTGGCGCGACATCTTCTCCGGCAGTCATTCGTCGGGAAGTTTTGCGCGCGAGCATGCCGTGGCGTTGTGCTGTCGCGCCAAGGCCGCGATCGTGGCCCGCGATGAGCGCGAGACCGGCGATCGTGCGCTGCTTAATCTCGGCCACACCTTTGGCCACGCGCTGGAGGCGGCTTGCGGTTTTTCCGACCGGCTCCTGCACGGCGAGGCCATCGCCATCGGCATGGCCTTGGCCTTTGAATTCTCGGCACGACGACAGGGGCTGGTGTCGAAGGCCGAGGCCGCCCGCGCCACCCGCCATCTGGCCGAAGCCGGGCTGCCGACGCGGATCGAGGAGATTCCGGGCATTCCGCCGGCCGTTGACCGATTGATGGATTTGATCGCGCAGGACAAGAAAGTAAAGCGCGGAATGCTTACATTCATTCTTGTCCGCGGCATCGGCGCGGCCTTCGTCGAGGCCGGGGTCGATGCGCGCGAAGTTCGTGCGTTCCTTAACGAGAAACTCGCCGAGCGATGACTTTTATAGATTGGCTCACGGTAGTGGCAGTTGTCCTCTGCCTCTTGATATCGGCGTTCTACTCCGGCAGCGAGACGGCATTAACCGCCTCTTCGCGCGCGGCCATGAATCGGCTGGAGAAGCAGGGCAATCGCGACGCCGGCATTGTCAATCGGCTGATGGCGACGCGCGAGCGGCTGCTCGGCGCCATTCTGTTCGCCAACAACTTCGCCAACATTGCCGCGTCCACATTGGCGACCGGCTTGCTGCTGGCGTTCTTCGGCAAGACCGGCGAGATTTACGCCACTTTGGCGATGACCATTCTTATTTTTGTCGTCGCCGAGGTGTTGCCGAAGACCGCCGCCTTCAATGCGCCGGATCGCATGGCGTTGCTGGTGGCGCAGCCGGTCGCAGGCACGGTGCGCCTGTTCGCGCCGCTGTTGCGGGCGGTCGAATGGCTGGTGCGGATCATCCTGCGCGGGCTCGGCATGCCGGTCGGCAGCATCCAGTCGATCCTGTCGCCGCGCGAGGAGTTGCGCGGCACTGTCGACCTGATGCACCGCGCTGGCGTCGTCGAAAAGTTCGATCGCGACATGATGGGGGGCTTGCTTGACCTGCGCGAGCTCACGGTGTCCGACGTGATGGTCCATCGCACCAAAATGGTCATGCTCGACGCCGACGAGCCGCCGCGGGAGATCGTCGAGGCCGTGCTTTCGACCGGCGTCACCCGCCTGCCGCTGTGGCGCGGCTCGCCGGACAACGTGATCGGGGTGGTCCATGCCAAGGAGTTTTTACGGGCGCTGCACGCCGCCAAGGGCGATCCGGAAAAGATCGACATCCCCGCCTTGGTGAAGCCGGCCTGGTTCGTGCCCGACACCACGCCGCTCTACGAGCAGCTTAAGGCGTTTCGCAATCGCAAGACGCCGTTCGCGCTGGTCGTCGACGAATACGGCGAACTCGAGGGGCTGGTGACGCTGGAGGACATCGTCGAGGAAATCGTCGGCGACATCAGCGACGAGCACGACATCGCGGTTCCCGGCGTACGCACGCTGCCCGACGGCTCCGTCAATGTCGACGGCGCGGTGCCGGTGCGCGATCTCAATCGGGCGATGGACTGGAATATTCCCGACCATGAAGCGACCACCATCGCCGGCGTGGTCATCCACGAAGCACGCTCGATCCCGGAGCCTGGCCAAAGCTTCACCTTCCATGGCTTCCGATTCCAGGTTCTACGCAAGAACCGCAACCGTATCACCGCGCTGCGCGTCGCGCCGCTGGCGCGTAAAGTCACCGCCAAGGCCAGTTAAAAAGGCCGGTTGAAAAGGCAAGCTAACGGGCAAGCTGAAAGAGCGAGCTAACAATGACCAACACTCGGATCGATCCAGGCGTTCGCATCGGTCATGTGCATCTCAAAGTCGCCGATCTCGAGCGGGCGCTTGAGTTCTATTGCGGCGTGCTCGGTTTCGAACTGATGCAGCAGAGGCAGGGCGCTGCGTTCATTTCCGCCGGCGGCTATCACCATCACATCGGGCTCAACACCTGGGAAAGCCATGGCGGTTCGCCGCCGCCGCTCGGCAGCACCGGCCTCTATCACCTTGCCATCCTCTATCCGACGCGTCCGCAACTCGCCGACGCGCTACGCCGTCTGATCGAAGCGAATATTCCGCTCGAAGGTGCCTCCGACCACGGTGTCAGCGCGGCGCTCTATCTGCGCGATCCCGACGACAACGGCGTCGAGCTTTATTGGGACCGGCCCAAGGAACAGTGGCCGCGCGACGCCGACGGCAAGCTCTCAATGTTCACCCATCGGCTCGATCTGATGGCACTGTTGAAAGAGGCTGAGAGCGTGCCGCGGCCGCAGATGGCGACATCCGGCAGCACCGATTGAGCGGAGCCAAACCGGGATTGGCGATTGAGCGATCGAATGGCCTCGGCGTCAGCCAGCCCGACCCGGACTACGCGGTTTCTCCCGGCGCCTGGGCGTGGATGGCGAGCGCGTGGACGCGGCCCTTGAGTTCGTTCGCCAGCGCCGCGTTGATCATGCGGTGGCGTTCGAGCCGGCTCTTCCCGCGGAAGGCTTCTGCTACGATATAGAGTCGGTAATGGCTTTCGCCGCCGGGCCGGTGTCCGGCATGGCCTTCGTGCAAATGGGACTCGTCTTCGACGTGCAGGCTCTCCGGGGCGAAAGCCGCCAGCAACTTGGTCGTGATGATATCCTGCATTCCCATACGGGCTGGCTTAGCGAGAACGGGGCGTTAAGGTCAATGTTCGCCAAAAGCCGCAATGCCCGGTTTTGATTCTGTCAAGTCTTGCAGCCGTCAACGATGCACCCGCATAATCGTCAGGATGAGAAGCGACTCCCCACTGTTCGATCGGATCCGGGTCAAGCCCGATCAGGACCGCCGCTTGCGCGCGGAGCTTCCCGCTTGCCAATGGCCGAGCTGCAAGGCGCCGGCGACCCACCGCGCGCCGAAAGGCCGCTTGCGTGCGGCCGAATACTGGCAGTTCTGCCTCGAACATGTGCGCGAATATAATAATTCGTACAATTTTTTCGCCGGCATGAGCGAAGACGCCATCGCGATATATCAAAAAGAGTCGATCACGGGGCACCGTCCGACATGGAAAATGGGCTCACTCGGCGGCAAACCCGCCGCCAAGCGAAGCCGCGGCGCGTTTCGCGAAAGCGATCGGCCGGCCGACGATCCGTTCTCGCTGTTCGGCGAAATGGGCAGCCGTGGCGCCGGTCATGCGAAGATCGCGCCGGAGGGGCGCAAGATTCTCAATGCGCAGCGCCGCGCCCTTGACGCGCTCGGCCTTGAAGCCGATGCCAAACGCGCCGATATCAAGACTAGGTTCAAGATGTTGGTGAAACGACACCATCCCGACGCCAACGGTGGTGACCGCGGCTCGGAAGAGCAGCTACGGGAGATCATCCAGGCCTATAACTACCTGAAGACAGCCGGTTTTTGCTGATTCTGTAGGTGGTTTTGGCGGGCCCAAACCGGGCTTTTAACGCTTTGGGCCTTTCTGCTACATGTACCGCGACATCCGACCGCCGGTGATAGCCGATTGCGCCTCGGAGGTACCGAGGGCACGGAGGAGCAATGAGCCTCGCAACTGACACGCAATCCGGCTTGCCGGATATGAAAGTTTCGATCCGACAACTGTTCGGCATCGACAGCGACCTGGAAGTGCCGGCCTATTCCGAGCCGGACGAGTACGTTCCGGAATTCGATGCCGACTACCGCTTCGATAAGCCGACCACGCTCGCCATTCTTGCCGGGTTCGCCAGGAACCGCCGGGTCATCGTCACCGGCTATCACGGCACCGGCAAATCGACCCATATCGAACAGGTGGCGGCGCGGCTGAACTGGCCGTGCGTGCGCGTCAATCTCGACAGCCACATCAGCCGCGTCGATCTCATCGGCAAGGACGCCATCGTGATCCGCGAGGGCATGCAGGTCACCGAATTCCGCGACGGCATTCTGCCGTGGGCGCTGCAGAACAACGTCGCGCTCTGTTTCGACGAATATGACGCCGGACGCCCCGACGTGATGTTCGTGATCCAGCGCGTTTTGGAATCGTCCGGGCGGCTGACGCTGCTCGACCAGAACAAGGTGATCAAGCCGCACCCGGCGTTCCGCCTGTTCGCGACCGCCAACACGGTCGGCCTCGGCGACACCTCCGGCCTCTATCACGGCACGCAGCAGATCAACCAGGGCCAGATGGACCGCTGGTCGATCGTCACCACGCTCAATTACCTGCCGCACGACAATGAGGTCGACATCGTGCTGGCCAAGGCGAAGCATTACCGCACGGCGGAAGGCCGCGACATTGTCTCCAAAATGGTGCGCGTCGCCGACCTCACCCGCAACGCCTTCATGAACGGCGATATCTCGACGGTGATGAGCCCGCGCACGGTGATCATCTGGGCCGAGAACTCGGAAATCTTCGGCGATATCGGCTTCGCCTTCCGGCTCACCTTCGTCAACAAATGCGACGAGTTGGAGCGGCCGCTGGTAGCGGAATTCTATCAGCGCTGTTTCGGCCAGGAACTGCCGGAAAGCGCGGTGAACGTGGCGTTAAGCTGACAGCCGGATTCCCTCTCCTTGCAAGCGGGCAGAGGGAGAACAACCATGAACTCCAACTTCAAGCCGAAGAGCACTGCAAAGGAAGCGCCGACCGAGCCGTTCAAGCGCGCGGTCGGCGTCTGTTTGCGCGCCATCGCCGGCAAGAACGATCTTGAAGTCAGTTTCGCCTCCGAGCGTCCCGGCATCACGGGCGGCAAGGTGCGGCTGCCGGAACCGCCGCGCCGGCTCAACGAGCGTGAAGCGGCGATCGTGCGCGGCCATGCCGATTCCATCGCGTTGCGGCTCGCCTGCCACGATCCGGCGGTGCATCGCAGGCTCGCGCCGGGCGGCCAGCAGGCGCGTGCGGTGTTCGAGGCAGTCGAGCAGGCCAGAGTGGAGGCGATCGGCTCGCGGCGCATGGGCGGTGTTGCCAAGAATCTGGCTGCGATGCTCGACGACAAGTTTCACCGCGGCAAATTTGACGAAATCACCGACCGCGCCGATGCGCCGATCGAAGAGGCCCTCGCCATGATCGTGCGCGAGCGGCTGACCGGCGAGACGCCGCCGCCCACCGCGCGCAAACTCGTCGAGCTGTGGCGTCCGCTGATCGAGGAACGCGCCGGTCGCGATCTCGATCGCCTCGGGCGCGTGCTCAACGACCAGCGGCGGTTCGGCGACGTCGTGCACGATCTGCTCGATTGTCTGGACATGGGCGAGGATCGCTCGAGCGAATCCGACGAAGAGGAAGGCGACGAGGGCGAGGAGCAGAACCAGAAAGACGAGACCGGACAGGACGGCGACGCTTCCGACGCCGCCGAAAGCGATCAGATGAGCGCCGAGGCCGAAGCGTCGGCCGACGACCTGCCGGACAGCGCTTCGGAAGCGGTTGACGCGCCGGCGGCCGAAATGGCCGACGACGCCGAGATGGGCGATTCGGAAACCGCCGCCGAGCCGTGGCGGCCGCGGAATGCGCGCAACGAGCCGCGTGGACCGGACTATCGGCCGTTCACGGCTAAATTCGACGAGACGGTGGGCGCCGAGGAGTTATGCGAACCGGAGGAGCTCGACCGGCTACGCGGCTATCTCGACAAGCAGCTGTCGCACTTGCAGGGCGTCGTCGCCCGCCTGGCTAATCGTCTCCAGCGCCTCCTTCTGGCGCAACAGAACCGTGCCTGGGAATTCGATCTGGAGGAAGGCCTACTCGATCCGGCGCGGCTGTCGCGCGTCATTGTCGATCCGATGCATCCCTTATCGTTCAAGCGCGAGAAGGACACCGACTTCCGCGACACCGTGGTGACGCTGCTGTTGGACAATTCCGGCTCGATGCGCGGCCGGCCGATCACGGTCGCGGCCACCTGCGCCGACATTCTGGCGCGGACGCTGGAGCGTTGCGGCGTCAAGGTCGAAATTTTGGGCTTTACCACCCGGGCCTGGAAGGGCGGCCAGTCGCGCGAAACCTGGCTGGCGGCGGGCAAGCCGCCGAATCCCGGACGGCTCAACGATCTGCGCCATATCATCTACAAGGCGGCCGACGCACCGTGGCGCCGCGCACGCAAGAATCTCGGCCTGATGATGCGCGAAGGCCTGCTCAAGGAAAACATCGACGGCGAGGCGCTCGACTGGGCGCATAAGCGCCTGTTGGCGCGGCCGGAGAGCCGCAAGATTCTGATGATGATTTCCGACGGCGCGCCGGTCGACGATTCGACGCTCTCGGTCAATCCCGGCAATTATCTCGAACGCCATCTGCGCTGGGTGATCGAGGACATCGAGACCCGCTCGCCGGTCGAATTGATCGCCGTCGGCATCGGCCACGACGTGACGCGCTATTACCGGCGCGCGGTCACTATCGTCGACGCCGAGGAGCTTGGCGGCGTCATGACCGAAAAGCTTGCCGAACTGTTTGCGGAACATGCGGTCGAGCAGCCGGTGCGTCGAGCCCGCGCGCCGCGCCGGGCGAATGCTTAGCACGGCCCGATCGCATCCGGACGCGATCGGTTGTTTTCGGTATTCCGCGGCCACGACGATCGATCTTTGCCCACGTCGGCTAGCCCGTCGTCGTGACGGTGTTGTCGGCGGCGCGCTATTTGCATTCAGAATAAAATGCCCCAATGTGTCGATGGCGCATCGGATGGAACGGCGTTTGTTTGGCATGGATTCCACTCTCAAGATCGTCATCGTCGACGAAAATCCGGTGCGTGCGGCGATCCTGGCCGACGGTTTGCGTGAGGCCGGCTATACCAATGTCACGCACATCGATGAAATGACGAATCTGCTGGCGCGCATTTACACGCTCGATCCCGACGTCATCCTCATCGATCTGGAAAATCCAAGCCGCGACGTGCTTGCCCAGATGTTTCAGGTCAGCCGTGTCGTGAAACGGCCGATCGCAATGTTTGTCGACCAGAGCGATGCCGCCGCGATCGAGGCCGCCGTCGATGCCGGCATCTCCGCTTACATCGTCGATGGCCTGAAGAAAGAGCGGATCAAGAACATTCTCGATCTGTGCATTTCGCGCTTTCACGCCTTCGCGCGGCTGAGAGAAGAACTCGAGCGTGCGCGGACCGCGCTAAGCGAGCGCATAGTGATCGACCGCGCCAAAGGCATTCTCATGAGGATCAAGAAGATCAGCGAAGCCGACGCCTATGCATTGTTGCGTACGGCGGCGATGAACGAAAACAAAAAGATCGCCGACGTCGCACAGTCCGTGGTGACCGCCGCGGAGCTTCTGAAATGATCGAGGACCGCCTGCGCATCGGTTTTATTCCGCTGGTCGATGCGGCCGCCCTAATCGTAGCCGTCGACAGAGGTTTTGCCGCTGACGAAGGCTTAGTAATCGAGTTGGTGCGTGAAGTTTCGTGGTCGAACGTCCGCGACAAGCTCAATATCGGCCTGTTCGACGCGGCGCACCTTTTGGCGCCGCTCGCCATCGCCTCCAGTCTCGGAATCGGACACGTCAAGGTGCCGCTCTTGGCGCCGTTCATGCTCGGGGTCAACGGCAATGCCATCACGGTATCGCCGGCGCTTTACGAAGCGGTAGCGGCAGATGCCGATGGCGACCTCGGCGATCCGAGCGTTTCGGCGCAGGCGCTTGCTCGTGTCGTGGCTCGCCGCCGCCGCGTCGGCGCCGAACTCCTCACGTTTGGCATGACGTTCCCGTTTTCGACGCACAATTATCAGATCAGGTTCTGGATGGCGGCCGGCGGCGTCGATCCGGACCGGGACGTGCGGCTCGTCGTGTTGCCGCCGCCCTACATGGCGGATAGCCTATCCAGCCGCCAGGTCGACGGCTTTTGCGTCGGCGCGCCGTGGAATTCGGTCGCGGTGGAACTCGGCATCGGCCGCATCCTTCATTTTGGCTGCGATCTCATGGCGCGCGCGCCGGAAAAGATACTGGCCGTGCGTGCCGCATGGGCGGCCAATCGCGCCGACGTCCTCAAACGGCTATTGATCGTGCTCGGCCGCGCGAGCGACTTCATCAACAATCCGGCTCATGGCGACGAAGTCGCCTCGCTCCTTGCCGTGCCGGATCGAATCGGGGTGGCGCCGGAGATCATTCGGCGCACGCTCGAAGGCCGGATGCGGGTGGCGATCGACGGCGCGTCGCGTATCGACGCCGACTATATTCTCATCGGACGCGACGACGCGGCGCGGCCTGAACCGAACAGCGCTGCATGGCTCTACGCACAGATGGTGCGATGGAAGCAAGCGCCGCTTTCGGCAGACGCGCTCGCCACCGCCCAGGCCTGTTTTCGGCCCGACCTTTATGATTTTGCGCTCGGCGCCGGCGCCATGCGTAGGCGCGCGCCCTCGGACGGCGTCGGCGCCTTTACCGGACCGCGTTTTGATCCTGCCGATATCGCAAAATATCTCGCGGCATTTTAAGTGCGTCGCCGGTCGGCCCGGGTCGGCCGATGTATTGCACTGCACAAAATTTCCTCAGCGTGCGATCCCCATAATCATACGCGCTGTGACGCCATGGTGCTCTCTTACGGATTTCATTGAAAATACTGCACTTTTCCGGACAGCCCAGATTGGCATGAAGTTTGAATTGAAGAGGTCGTAGCGCCGCGCGAGTGGCGCCACGAGGTCCAACGACGGGCCGACAGCAACGACGCTGTCTTGGGGGAAGCGCAAGGCCGCCTTCTTCCCGGGGCGGCGTTTTTTATTGGTCGCACGACACCGGGACGCCGACGGATCAGTGCCATCGGATTGAACGCCGAAAGGACAATGCAATGAGCATGACAAGCTGGATCTCGGAATGGAACCCGGAAGATGAGAAGTTCTGGAATTCGAAAGGCAAAGCCATCGCCTGGCGCAACCTCATCTGGTCGATCGTTGCCGAGCATATCGGTTTTTCGATCTGGCTGGTCTGGAGCATCGTCGCAACCAAATTACCGCAGGCCGGCTTTCACTACACGACGAACCAGTTGTTCCAACTGGTGGCGCTGCCCGGGCTGATCGGCGCGCTCATGCGATTTCCGTACACATTTGCGGTCACGACGTTCGGGGGCCGCAACTGGACGATTTTCAGCGCGTCGGTACTGTTTATTCCCGCCATCGCGCTGGCGTATTTCGTGACGCAGCCCGACACGCCGTATTCGACGATGCTGTTGGTATCGGCACTGGCGGGACTCGGTGGCGGCAACTTCGCCTCGAGCATGGCCAACATTTCTTTCTTCTATCCTGACCGCATGAAGGGCTGGGCGCTCGGCTTGAACGCCGCCGGCGGCAATATAGGCGTCAGCAGCGTGCAACTTCTCACGCCGATTCTGATGGGGCTCGGCATCGTCAATCTTTACCGGGGCTCGCCGGGCCCGGGCGGCGTCTATCTTCAGAACGCCGGGCTGATGTGGCTCGTGCCGCTGGCGATCGCGGTATTCGGCGCCATCTTCTTTATGAACAACCTCACCACCGCGCGTTCGAGCTTCAAGGATCAGCTCGCGATCGTCGGGCGCAAACACACATGGATCATGTCCTACATCTATGTCGGGACGTTCGGTTCTTTCATCGGCTATTCGGCGGCATTCCCGCTGCTGTTAAAGACCCAATTCCCCGCGGTTACGGTGGGTATCGCGTTTCTCGGACCGCTTGTCGGCTCGCTCTCGCGTCCGTTGGGCGGGTTGCTTGCCGACAAAGTCGGCGGCGCGATCGTGACGTTCTGGAATTTCATTGCCATGGCCGCCGCCACAATCGGCGTCATGTACTTCGTCGGGATCAGGGACTTTGCCGGCTTCCTGACCATGTTCCTGATTCTTTTCGTCACCACCGGAATCGGCAACGGCTCAACCTACCGGATGATTCCCTCGATCTTCCGTGAGGAAAAACTGCGGGACGCGAACAACTCGACCGACGCCGGACGGGCACTCGCCTTGAAGGCGTCCGGTATTGAAAGCGGCGCCGCGCTCGGATTCATCGGCGCCATCGGCGCCTGCGGCGGTTACTTCATCCCGCGCGGCTTTGGTGCCTCGATAGCCGCCACCGGCGGTCCGCAGTTGGCGCTGGAAATATATCTGGCGTTCTACGCGACCTGCCTGGCGCTCACGTGGTGGTTTTATCTGCGCAAGAGTTCTGTTGCGTCGAGTGCGCCGAGTCTCGCCGAGGCGCGCGTGTGAGAGCAGGCATGAGTAGCGGCCGCCGGCGAAGCGCGGCAGCGATGTGATGAGCGGGCTGGGGCGTCGAGGAGCAGTTCGATGACACCGAACCAAGTGAAGGCGATCCAGCAAAGCTTTGCCCAGGTCGCGCCGATCTCCGAGCAGGCCGCCGCCTTGTTTTATGGCCGGCTGTTCGAGATTGCGCCGACCGTCAAGCCGCTGTTTCGCGGCGACATGAAGGAGCAAGGCCGCAAGTTGATGGCGACGCTCGCCGCCGTGGTCAATGGCCTCTCCGATCTTGAGGCGGTGTTGCCCGCGGCCAGCGCGCTTGCCAAGCGTCACGTCGACTACGGCGTAAAGCCGGCCGATTACGAGCCGGTGGGCGCGGCGCTCTTGTGGACCCTGGAGCGCGGTCTCGGTCCGCAATGGACCCCCGAACTCGCTGCGGCCTGGGCCGCCGCATACACCGTGTTGTCCGACTTCATGATCGGCGAGGCCTATGGCCGCAGCGCTGCCGCGGAGTGAACGCTCGAAATGAGCGAACCCCTCGTCATAGTCGGCAACGGCATGGCCGCCGCTCGGCTATGTGAGGAACTCTCGCAGCGTGCGCTCGGCCGTTATGCCATAGCCGTGATCGGCGAAGAGCCGCGACTGGCCTACAACCGCGTCCTGTTATCTTCGGTGCTGGCCGGCGACGTGTCGGCAGGCGAAATCGCGTTGAAGTCGGCCGGCTGGTGGCGCGATCGCGGCGTGACGCTGTGCTACGGCGCCGCGGTTACGGCGGTGGATATGGCGGCACGCACCGTGACGCGCTCTGACGGCAAGACGCTGGCGTTCGCCAAGCTGGTATTTGCCACCGGCTCGCGACCGGTTCGCCTGCCGGTAACCGGCGCCGATTTGGGCGGCGTTCTCGCTTTTCGCGACATGGCCGACGTAACTGCAATTTCCCGCGCGGCGCGCCGCGGGACCCGCGCGGTGGTGATCGGCGGCGGACTGCTGGGCATCGAGGCTGCCTACGGCCTCGCCAAAGCCGGCGCTCGGGTCACGCTCGTCCATCTCATGGATCGGCTGATGGAACGCCAGCTCGACGCTCGCGCTGCGGCGATGCTCAAGCGCGCCGTCGAAGGCAAGGGCATCGAAGTGTTGCTTGAAGCCGCGACCAGCCGCTTCCTCGGCGACGGCCGGGTCGAGGCGGTCGAACTCGATGACGGCCGCATCATTGCGGCCGACACGGTGGTGGTGGCGGCCGGGATTAGGCCGAACGCCGAAATTGCGGCGGCAGCGGGCGTCACGGTGAACCGCGGAATCGTCGTGGACGATCAGCTCTCGACCAGCGCCGCCGACGTCTTCGCGATCGGCGAATGTGCCGAACATCGTGGAATTTGTTACGGCTTGGTGGAACCTGCCAACGAACAGGCGCGCCTGCTTGCCGGGCGGCTTGCCGGACGCCCTGTCCGTTATGCCGGCAGCGTGAACGCCACCAATCTCAAGGTTTCCGGCGTTCACGTATTCTCTGCCGGCGATTTCCTTGGCGAGGCGGGCACGGAATCCATCGTACTCGCCGATCCCGGCCTCGGTATCTACAGAAAACTTGTGATTGCAGGCGACCGTCTCGCCGGCGCTGTCCTGTACGGCGATACCTCGGACGCGCCCTGGTATCTCGAACTGATCCGTTCCGGTGCAGTGATCGGATCCTGCCGCGAGGACATGATCTTCGGTCAGGCGCTGGCTGAAAAGCAAGCGGCGTGACGCCGATGCCCGTGGGAAGTCAAAGGCCGATGCGGAAAGTGTCATGAATGTGATGTCTCCGCAGCCGTCCAGCGTGCGCACCACATGCCCCTATTGCGGGGTTGGCTGCGGCGTGATCGCGATTCCCGACCGAGACGGCGGCGCAACGATTTCCGGCGACGCCGCGCATCCTGCAAACTTCGGTCGGTTGTGCTCGAAGGGCGCCGCGCTTGCCGAGACACTTTCGCTCGAGGGACGGCTGCTGCATCCAATGTTGCGGCAGGGGAACGGTGCGCTCGCCCGCGTCGACTGGGACGCCGCGCTCGGTACCGTTGCCGGCGGATTGCGCACTATCATCGAGCGCGACGGGCCGGGAGGGATCGCGTTCTATCTCTCCGGGCAGTTGCTCACAGAGGACTATTACGTCGCTAACAAGCTGATGAAAGGGTTTCTTGGCTCGTCCAATATCGACACCAATTCGCGCCTGTGCATGGCGTCATCCGTTGCCGGGCATCGCCGCGCCTTCGGCGCCGATATCGTGCCCGGCACCTATCAGGACATCGACCGAGCCGATCTCATTCTGCTCGTCGGCTCGAACGCGGCATGGTGCCATCCCGTGCTTTATCAACGGATGATGGCCGCGAAACGCGAGCGCGGCGCCAAATTGATCGTGATCGATCCGCGACGCACTGCGACAGCCGAAGACGCCGACCTGTTCTTGCCGATCGCGCCCGGCAAGGACACTGCTTTGTTCTGCGGCCTTCTGGCGAACCTCGCCGACAGGTTGGCGCTCGATCACACCTACATCGATAGGCATGCCAAAGGCTTCGTCGAAGCGCTCGCACGCGCTCGCGAAATTGCGGTCGACGCCAAGGCGACGGCCCGCGCCACGCGCCTCAACGAGCAGGACGTAACGCGTTTCTTCGAGCTGTTCGGCGTCACCGAGCGGGTCGTCACTTGCTTTTCGCAAGGCGTCAATCAATCCGCGCAAGGTACGGATAAGGTCAACGCCATCATCAACGTCCACCTCGCTACCGGCCGCATCGGCCGCCCCGGCATGGGGCCGTTCTCGCTTACCGGCCAGCCCAATGCCATGGGCGGACGCGAGGTTGGCGGGCTCGCTAACCAGCTTGCCGCCCATATGGGCTTTTCACCTGCCGATGTGGATCGTGTGCGCCGCTTCTGGAACGCGCCGCACATGGCGACGGCGGAGGGACTCAAAGCCGTCGATATGTTCGAAGCGATCGAGCGCGGCGCAATCAAGGCGCTGTGGGTCATGGCGACCAATCCAGCCGTCTCATTGCCGCGCGCAGGCGCCATGCGCGCGGCGCTGAACAAGCTCGAACTGTTCGTGGTGTCCGAAAACGTGCTCAGCAACGACACGATCGAGGCAGGCGTGCAAACTGGCATCCAAGCCGGCACCCAAGCCGGTAGCCAAGTGCTGCTTCCCGCTGCGGCCTGGGGCGAGAAAGACGGAACCGTCACCAATTCAGAACGGCGTATCTCGCGGCAGCGCGCGTTCCTGCCGCCGTCGGGCCAGGCGCGGCCGGACTGGTGGATCGTTAGCGAGGTGGCGCGGCGCCTCGGGTTTGGCGCCGCATTCGACTATCGCCGGCCGGCCGATATTTTTCGCGAGCATGCCGCACTGTCGGCGTTTGAGAATGACGGACAGCGCGCCTTCGATATCGGTGCGCTCTCGACGCTGTCGGACGACGCTTATGACCGACTCGATGCCGTGATGTGGCCGGTACGCGCCGGACAGGCGCACCGCGATCGTCGCTTCTTTGGCGCGGGAGAGTTCTTTACCGGCGATCGTCGCGCGCGCTTTATTGCACCCGAGCGGCCATCTTTGCGCGCGGCGACGAGTGTCGCGTTTCCCTTGCGTCTTAATACCGGACGTGTGCGCGATCAGTGGCATACGATGACACGGACGGGATCGAGCCCGCGTCTGTGCACGCATGCGCCCGAGCCGTTCGTTGAAATACATCCGGCTGACGCCAAGGCAGCAAAGCTCGCCGATGGCGGCATGGCCAGAGTGGAGACGCGACACGGCAGCGTCAGCCTCAAAGTTCGCTTTGCGACCGGCCAACAGCGGGGTTCGATCTTCGCGCCGATGCATTGGAGCGACGCCACGGCGGCGGACGGCCGCGTCGGCGAATTGGTTACGGCGGCCAATGACGCGTTTTCCGGCCAGCCCGAGCTGAAGGCGACCCCTGCACGCATTGAGGCTGTCGAATTTGCCTATCGCGGCTTTGCCCTGACGCGTCGTCCGATCACGCCGCCTCGCGGCACATGGTTTGCGCGCATAACGGTCGCGGGGGGCCACGGCATTCTATTGGCGACGAACGAGCCGCCTGACCGATGGCAGAAGCTCGCACGCACGCTCATGCCGGAGGGTGCAGAGCTTGCCGAATACGTCGATCAGCCGCGCGGCTCGATCCGGATCGCCGCTTTCCGCTGCGGTCGATTCAATAGCTGTATCTTCGTCGGACCGGCGCATAGTCCGCCGCACTGGGACGCAGTGTGTTCGCTGTTCGAGGCCGGAGTATTGACGGAGCAAGAACGGCGACTGCTGCTGTCCGGGCGCAGGGGCGGCGGAATGGTCGAAACCGGCCCCGTGATCTGCGTCTGCTTTGGCGTGGGACTTTCGGCGATCCGCGAAGTCGTTGCGACCGGACGCGCCGTGACCGTCGCCGATATCGGCCGGACGCTGCGGGCCGGCACCAATTGCGGCTCCTGCGTCCCGGAACTGCGGGGCATCGTCGAGCGATTAGGGCAAGCCGTCTAACTGGTCGGCGCGCTATGCCGCGGCGGCGCGCTTTTTCGTGACCTGACGCTTGAGCTCAAGCACGCGCGGCGATAGTTCGGTATCCTTGGCCTTGAGCAAGAACGCGTCGAGCCCGCCGCGATGATCGACGGTCTTCAGCGCATTGGCGCATATCCGCAAACGAAACGAGCGGCCGAGCGCATCCGACATCAAAGTGACATTGAGCAGATTGGGCAGAAACCGCCGCTTGGTCTTGCGGTTGGAATGGCTCACCCGATTCCCAATCTGGCGCGTTTTGCCGGTGAGTTCGCAACGCCGTGACATGATGCAATATCCTTAAAACCCGAATGCCTCGTTCCCGTGGCCGCCTGAGACGATTTCGGGAGATGGCGCGGAGCTATAAGCGGGGCTTTATTGAGCGTCAAGCACACCGGCAGGCACGAAAAAATTTCGTCGTCGGGCAGTCGGACGAAACCACAGAAACGACGTATTCTCAGCCAAAACAGGAGGTTCTCGCCGGAATTCGAGGGAATCCATTGCCCCGCTTTGCCGTAGCGCCGTTGATTGCCCGTCTGACAGGCCGCGCCGCTTATGCGGCGTTTTTCGTGGTGGCGCTCCTCGCCGCTGTGGCGGCGGATGCCGGCCATCGCGCCGCCGCGCAGGGCCGGCTCGAGGCCCAATACACCGTCAGCATTGCCGGGATTCCGATCGGCCGCGGCAACTGGATCATCGAGATTTCCAACGATCAATACACCGCGGCGGCGAGCGGCACGACGACGGGCCTCATCAAATTCTTCACCGGCGCCCATGGCACCGGCGCCGCGCACGGCATCGTCAGCGCCGGCCAGCCGGTGCCGACGAGCTATGGCGAGACCATCACCTACGACCACAAGGTCGACGACGTGCGCATGGCGCTCGCCGGCGGCACCGTGACGGACTACGCAGTCGAGCCGCCACTGCCGCCGGCTCCCGACCGCATCCCGGTGACCGATGCGGATCGCCGCGGCGTATTCGACCCGATGACGTCGATGCTCAACCGCGTGGCCGGCACCGGCGATCCGGTGACGCCGCAAGCCTGCAACCGCAAAGTCGCGGTATTCGACGGTCGCGTGCGCTACGATCTGCACAGCGAATATAAGCGCATGGAAACCGTCAAAGCGGACCGCGGCTACGCCGGGCCGGTTGTCGTCTGCGCCGTGTTTTTCACGCCGATTTCCGGATATGTGCCGGACCGGCCGGCAATCAAATATCTCGTTACGTTGCGCGACGCTGAAGTATGGCTGGCGCCGATTGGCGGCACCCGCGTGCTGGTGCCGTTCCGCTTCTCGATGCCGACGCCGCTCGGCAGGGGGTTGTTGCAGGCCACCGAATTTGTCTCAACCGCAGAGCCGCCACATACTGCCGCAAAGACCGAGTAATCGACGTTACTGCGAGTTGACATGCCGCCGCGGCCGCGGCCGCGGGCTTCTGCTTCCCCGTTATCCACAGGGTGTTGACCCTTGACTCTGTGCGGAACCATGATTGTCGGACCCGTTAATATTTTTGGCGGCAGCGCCGACGGCCAAAAGCGGGGATTCCACCTGATCTGGTATTCCAAGTGGGCTGCCGCGCCATATATCGCAGTGAACGAAGCCGAACACGCTCGGAGTCGCCGATTCGGCCGCGATTCGTTCCAGACTCGTTCCACATGTTAAGCACAGGGCTTTCCAGCGTCACGTTGTGATACAGAAGACCATCCCCCACCCACCTTCCCGGCGAGCGGGCAGGGAAGGGAGGGGGCGCCAATGCCGGACGTTTGATGCCAATTTCGTTCTCGCCTCCAGCCGACCGTGATTTGCGTGCGCGTGGTGCCGGCGTTACCGCCGTGCTGGGCCCGACCAATACCGGAAAGACGCATCTGGCGATCGAGCGGATGCTGGCGCATTCGTCGGGCCTCATCGGCCTGCCGCTGCGGCTGTTGGCGCGCGAAGTCTATAACCGCGCCGTGGAGCGGGTTGGCGCCGAGTCTGTGGCGCTGATAACCGGCGAAGAGAAGATCAAGCCGCCGAACCCGCGCTTCTGGGTCGCCACCGTCGAAGCGATGCCGCGCGACCTCGACGTGGCGTTCCTGGCCATCGACGAGATCCAGCTCGCCGCCGATTTCGAGCGCGGCCATGTCTTCACCGACCGCATGCTGAACCGGCGCGGCCGCGAGGAAACGCTGGTGCTCGGCGCCGCCACGATGAAGCCGATCGTGGAGCGGCTGCTGCCCGGCGCCAGCATCGTCAGCCGCCCGCGGCTGTCGCAACTTACCTTCTCCGGCGAGAAAAAACTGACCCGGCTGCCGCGCCGATCCGCCATTGTCGCGTTTTCGGCCGACGAAGTTTACGCCGTCGCGGAATTGATCCGGCGCCAACGCGGCGGCGCCGCAGTCGTGCTCGGCGCGCTGTCGCCGCGCACGCGCAATGCCCAGGTCGAGCTCTATCAGTCGGGTCAGGTCGACTATCTGGTGGCGACCGACGCGATCGGCATGGGACTTAATCTCGACGTCGATCACATCGCCTTTGCGTCCGACCGCAAATTCGACGGCTACCAGTTTCGCAAGCTCAGTCCCTCCGAACTCGCCCAGATCGCCGGCCGCGCCGGCCGTGCCACCCGCGACGGCACATTCGGCACCAGCGGCCGTTGTCCGCCGTTCGAGACCGAACTGGTACAGGCGCTGGAATCGCACACGTTCGAGCCGGTGAAATTGGTGCAGTGGCGCAGCTCCGATCTCGACTTCTCGTCGGTCGGCGCATTGCAGGCGACGCTGGCTGCGGCGCCGACCGAAAACGCGCTCGCGCGTGCGCCGGTCGCCGAAGATATCCTGGTGCTCGATCATGCCGCGCGCGACGACGAGGTGCGGGCTTTGACTAGAACGCCCGCCGATGTCGAGCGGCTGTGGGACGTCTGCCAACTTCCCGACTACCGCAAGATCGCGCCGGCAAACCATGCCGAGCTCGCGGTCACGGTCTATGGCTTTCTGCAACGCGACAGGGCGATCAAGACGGACTGGTTCGCGCAGCAGGTTGCGCTGGCGGATCGCACCGATGGCGATATCGATACGCTCTCGACCCGCATCGCCCATATCCGCACCTGGACCTTTGCGGCCAACCGGCCCGACTGGCTCGCCGATCCCGAGCACTGGCAGGGCGTGGCGCGCGGCGTCGAGGATCGGCTGTCGGACGCTTTGCACGAGCGACTGACCGAGCGTTTCGTCGATCGCCGCACCAGCGTCTTGATGCGACGACTGCGCGAAAACGCGACCTTCGAGCCCGAGTTCAACAAGAGCGGCGAGGTCGCTGTCGAGGGTCACATCATCGGCCGGCTTGACGGATTTGTCTTCGTTCCGGATGCCTCGTCGGGCGGCTCGGAGGCGAAAGCCCTGCAAAACGCCGCACAAAAGGCGCTCGCCGGCGAGATTGCCGCGCGCGCCGCGCGGCTTGCCGAGGCGTCCGATGCCCAATTCGTGCTCGCGGCCGACGGCACGCTGCGCTGGACCGGCGCCGCGGTCGGCAAGCTGCACGCCGGCGAGCAGGTTTTGCACCCGCGCGTGCGCCTCATCGCCGACGAACATCTGACCGGCGCACCGCGCGACGCCGTCGAGGCGCGGCTTGGCGCCTGGCTTAAATCCCATATCGAAAGATTGCTCGGGCCATTGTGGCAACTGGCGGCGGCCGCGGACGTGACCGGCATCGCCCGTGGCGTCGCTTTCCAATTGGTTGAGGCACTCGGCGTGCTCGATCGGCAACGCGTCGCCGAAGACGTGAAGGGCCTGGAGCAGCCGGCGCGCGCGACTTTGCGCAAATACGGCGTACGGTTTGGCGCCTATCACATCTATCTGCCGATTCTGCTCAAACCGGCGCCGCGCGCGCTCGCCGCGCAGCTTTGGGCGCTGCAACACGAGGGGCCGCAAAGCAGCGGCCTCGACGATCTATTGCATCTTGCCGGCAGCGGCCGCACCTCGTTCCCGGTCAATCGCGAGATCGATGCGGCGCTCTATCGTACGGCCGGATATCGGGTGTGCGGCGAGCGCGCCGTGCGCGTCGATATTCTGGAACGGCTGGCGGATCTGATCCGGCCTGCGCTGTCCTGGCGCGAAGCCTCCGGTGCGAAGCCGCCGGGCGCCATCGCCGGCGGCGGATTCACAGTCGTCAACGGCATGACCTCGCTCATCGGCGCGTCCGGCGAGGATTTTTCCTCGATTCTGCGGTCGCTCGGCTATCGCATGGAGCGCCGGCCGAAACCACCGGAAGCGCCGGTCGAGCAGCCGTCTGCGCCGCCGATTCAGGATGTAGCCGCGGCGTCTCCGGGAGAAGCCGGAGAGGCGCAGTCCGATGCGGCGGCGACGACCACGGAGACCGTCGATCGAATCGAATTTGCAATCGAGCCGGCAATCGAGGCGGAAATTACAGCAGATTCCATTCACGCCGGCGAAGGCGCTGAGGCAACTGTGTTGCCGATGGCGGAGTTTGTGACCGAACCGAATGATGCGGCGGCAGCTGTACCGGTGAGCGGTCTGGATGCCGGCGTTTCGCAGACGGAAGCGACGCCGCAAGAGACCGTCGCCGAACCGGTATTGATCGAGGTCTGGCGTCCGGGCCGCAGCGAAGGCGGCCATCGCCACCGTCAGCGTGGTCGCGAACGGCGCAATCAAGGGCCTAGACCGACACCGACCGCGCCCCGCGCCCAAGAGACCGACGTCGCAGCCGCAGCCGCGGAAACGGCGCCGGTTTCGTCGGTCGAGCCGACTCAAGCGACCGTGTCGATGCCGCCGACGGAAACACGTCCCCCCCGCCACCACCGCCGTGCCGGCGAGCATCGCTCGGAACGGCCGCAACGTGAGCGCGATAGGCCGCCGGTCAAACGCTTCGAACGGCGCGAGAAAGCGCCCGATCCGAATTCGCCATTTGCGAAGCTCGCGGCCTTGAAGGCGCAGCTCGAGGCCGACGCCAAGGAGCGCCGCTAAAGCATGATCGGCAAGAGTGGAAGCCGGTTACCCGCCTTTGCGAAGCCTGCTCCGGCGGGCCAAGGAAGGTCCGAGACGATCATGCTCCACCAAGGTCATCGGGGACTGACCGATCCGATCCGAAGCGGTGATGGGCCGCCCGCCGCGTTCGAACGCCAGCGCATCGACCGTTGGCTCTGGCATGCTCGTCTGGTGCGTACGCGCGGCGGCGCCGCGGCGCTGGCGGGCGCGGGTTATGTCCGCGTCAATGGCGCGCGCATCGATACGCCGGGCCGGATGATACGGACCGGCGACGTGATTACGGTTGCGCTCGACCGCCGCGTCCGCGTCTTGAAAGTGACGGGTTTTGTCGAGCGCCGGGGTCCCGCCGCGACTGCCGCGTCGCTATATGAAGATCTTGAATGATCGAGTCCGCGGCGGTGGCCAGCCTTGCGTGCCCCTGACCCATGGGTTAGGAGCAAAGTTGCAATAAAAGCCCGTTCAGAGTGTGCAAATGACCTATATCGTCAACGACAATTGCATCAAATGTAAATACATGGACTGTGTCGAAGTCTGCCCCGTCGATTGCTTTTACGAGGGCGAGAACATGCTGGTCATCCACCCGGATGAATGCATCGATTGCGGCGTCTGCGAGCCGGAGTGCCCGATTGAGGCGATCAAGCCGGACACCGAGCCGGGCGTCGAAAGGTGGCTCGGCATCAACGCCGAATACGCAAAAACCTGGCCGAATATAACGGCCAAGAAGGCTCCACCGGCGGACGCCAAGGAATGGGAGGGCGTCGCCAATAAGTTCGAGGAGCACTTTTCCACCAATCCGGGCACTGGCGATTAGGAACCAGTAGAGGTTGTCGTTATTAACTGTTATTAAGGATTCCGCTGGGCGATGGCCAGATGCGACGGTTTCGCAATGCCATAACGCTTTGATTTTGGCTGAAAATGTGATATACGGTCGTTACACAATGAAAAAGACCCCCGAGACGCTGCTCCCCCAACCGGGAGCATATTTTTTCGGGGTGTTTTCGAGGAACCGTCAATAGAGGCGTGAATTCCACGCGAGAGCTGTGGCAGAGAAAACTCGTCGTCGTTCTAAAAAGAGTGTGGCCGGCATGAGCCGGAAGGCAACGAAAACCTCCTCCCGCGCCAGCCGGAGGCCCTCACAGTCCACGCGAACTGCGGCCCGGAGCCGAGTCAGCGTGGCAAAGCCCGTGCCGAGGCGCAAGCCGGAGCCGGAAGGAGCAACTTTGGGAATGAATGCGAAGAAGACTACGCAACGACAAGGCTTCAAAACTCACGAATTCATCGTCTATCCGGCCCATGGCGTTGGCCAGATCACCGCGATCGAAGAGCAGGAGGTGGCCGGCGCGCGGCTGGAACTGTTCGTGATCAACTTCGTCAAGGACAAGATGACGCTGCGGGTGCCGACGTCGAAAGTGGCCTCCGTCGGGATGCGCAAACTTGCCGAAGCGCCGATGGTCAAGCGGGCGCTTGAGACGCTCAAGGGTCGTGCGCGAATCAAGCGTACGATGTGGTCGCGGCGAGCCCAGGAATACGAGGCCAAGATCAATTCCGGCGATATCGTCGCGATCGCGGAGGTCGTTCGCGATCTCTATCGGTCGGAGACGCAGCCGGAGCAGTCCTATTCCGAGCGCCAGCTTTACGAAGCAGCCCTCGATCGATTGTCGCGCGAGGTATCCGCCGTGCAGCGGATCACCGAGACCGAAGCGATCAAAGAGATCGAGGCGGCGCTGGCCAAGGGACCCCGGCGCGGCCCAAAGCCCGAGGCTGAGGAGGAATCCGTTGTCGAGGAAGAGGCGGCATAACCTCAACTCTGTGTCTTAATCTAAAAGGGCCCGGCAGAAATGCCGGGCCTTTGTCTTGGTGTGCTGCATTAGCGATACCCAGAATGTCCCTGACGCTGCCGGCAAAACACCTATGGTTAGTCATAAATTAAGCTTCATTTGAAAGGAGATAGTGGGCATCGCGCAAGGTATCGGGGAGCGAGAATGGGGCGGAACAAGGCGTTGACGCGCGGCCGAGCGTTGCCCGCCCTGGTCGCCGGCACAATCGGATATTTGATCGGTGGCTGGCATCCGGCCGCGGTGCAAAGCCAGATCCTCTCGGCGACTGAGTCGGTTGCGCTGCGATTTCCGCAACAATGGGACACCGCGTCCCCGGTAGCGGCAGTAGCCGATGCTTTACCCGCCGCGGGAGTCGTCGAAGCCTCGGCGACGACGACGGCAACCGGGATGGACGATCCGCAATTCGCGCTGCTGAGCCCGGAGCCCATGGTGCCACAAGCCGTTCATCAGGGTGCCGCGCAACCACCCCAGCCCCCTGTCCCGGAAGCGGGCGTGGAACTGGCCTCGGCGGAAGATGTCAGTTCACCTTCGGCGTTTTACGCCAGTGAAACCCGAAAGGCTGTGCCGCCGCCGCCAGTCGCGGTAAAGCCGGTGCATTCAACCAGGGCGGCGGTCGTTCCGGCTGCACCGGCCCATGCCAGCCGCGCGCCGGCAATCGCCGCTCACCGCCCCGCCATGGATCGGCCGGGCTATATGCTCGACGACGCCCAGATCGCGAGCATCAAGGAGCGGCTGCATTTGACGCCGGATCAGGAGCAAATGTGGCCGGCGGTCGAAGTGGCGCTGCGCAACATCGCTTATACGCGCGCGCAGCAGGCGCGCAGGCGCGGCGGTCCGGCCGGCAATATTCAGACGGCCGACGTCGATCCCGAGAGCGTGGAAGGTCTCAAATCCGCGGCCGTGCCACTGATCATGAGTTTCAACGACGAGCAGAAACAAGAGGTCCGCAGCCTCGCCCATGTCATGGGGCTCGATCAGCTCGCGTCGGGATTCTGATCGGCATTCTGGGCCGGACAACCAGATAAAGCTCTAGGACCTGCCGTAGCGGGATTTCGGCGCTGGCATTTCCGCCGATCGCCGGAACAATTGGCTGGCGCATTTAACTCCCATCAGCGCTAAAAATGCGAAACAGGCCAGGTCGCCAAATTCAACGCGGCTGGAAATGTTGAAGCTGTAGAGTGGGTCGTAGAGGAAATAGTCGGCGCATGCCGTTGCCGTGAAGACACATAGCAAGGCCGGGAAGCTGCCGTAGGCCATCGTCACAAGCGCAATAGGCAACAGATAAAAGAAGACCGGGTGATCCGGCCCAAACGTGGCCAATTTGAAGTGCCAAAGCACCGCGGTGACCGCGGACATCGCTGCAAGCGACACGGCGACGGGCATCGCCGCCTTCACGACCTGCATGACTTCCCCCCAAAACAACAACCCCAAGGCCTTTCCGGCCCTTTGCGGGCCATCATAGCCGACGTAATGCACAGATAAAATAGGGGAAAAGGAGTGAAGTAAACGGGGAAACCTGGTCACTCGACGACGATCTTGACCTCGCTGCCCGGCTTCAACCGGTCGCCCGGCTCAAGCCCGTTGAGCACGCGGAAACGATCGGCCGGGTGATCGGCAACGGCCATCCGGGCTGCCAGCTTCTCCACCGTATCGCCCGGTGCGACCTTCACGATTTTCAAACGCAGCGGCTTGGCCTGTTCGATTTCGGCAAGGCTCATGCGGCGGAAGGTGTCGATGGATTCCCGAAAGGCGCGGTCGGTCTCGGGCGTGCGATGTTTGGCGGCGAAGATGAAGCGGTAGACGTCGCTGCCGAAGCGGACGGCGTAAAGCCGGAAGTCCCATTGGTCGCCCTTCGCGACCGCGGTCGCGCCGGGAAAGCCGTTGATGGTGACGTCTTCGACGGTCGCCGGCTCGATGTTCTCGATCCAGCCGGAGGTGAGATATTGCGCGAGCGTCTGCTCGGCCGGCACGCGCACGACGTCGAGTCGCAGCGCCTCGCCGCCGCCGCGTTTGACGCCGAGCACGGCCTGGGCGGTGTTGTCGAGAACGAACCCTTCCGGCGCCGTGAACGTGAAGCCGAGCTTGGGATGCAGGAAGCGCCGGCCGCGCACGAAGCCTTCGCTCGGGTCCTCGCCAAATACGATGCCGTCGATATCGCCATAGTAGGCGTCCCGCTCTTGTTCATGCTCAGCCGGGCTGACGGTGGCCGGCGCCTTGTATCGGCGCGCATTGGCAATCGCCTGGGTCACGCGTTCCGGCGTCGACGGATGGGAAGACAGAAAATCCGGCGCCGCCGGATTGATGGCGGCGCTTTGCTCGGGCTTCAGCTCGGTGTTGCGCTCCATCGCGCTAAGAAAGCGCGCTGCGCCGTACGGGTCGTAGCCGGCGCGGTTGGCGATGCCGATGCCGATCGCATCCGCTTCGAACTCCTGCTTCTGCGAAAAACTGGCGAGTTCGAGTTTCGATTTGGCGAGCGCCAGCGCGCCGGCGGCCGGATCGCTGACCACATCGGCGACGACGCGGCTGACCAGATCGACCTGCTGCTCTTCTTTCTGGCGCAGCTCGGCGTGTCGCGCGATGACGTGACCCATCTCGTGGGCGATCACGGAGGCAAGTTCGGAATCGTCGTCGGCGAGCGCGATGAGACCCCGCGTCACATAAAGCTGGCCGGTCGGCAGCGCGAAAGCGTTGATCGATTGCGAATTGAGAATGGTGACCTTGTAGTGCAGATCGGGCTTTTCCGACGCCGCCACCAGGCGTTCGACCATCTGTTCGACCATGGTCTGCAGCCGCGGGTCGTTATAGACGCCGCCATAGGTCGCAAGGATGCGCTGATGCTCGCGCAATACCGCGGGCGACATGGCGGCATCGGCCTGCTTGCCCTGAGCCGGGGGGAGCGCGGCGAGCGGCACATCGCCGGGCGCCGAGGCGGTGCACGACCCCAGGGCGACCGCCGCAAGCACGAGCGCGCCCAGCGCGATGCCCGCCTGGCGCAGCCGATCGCTTGCGCTGCCCGATCGTCCCCGTTTCACCAAATCACCCAATCAGCCGCGCCGTTTCGCTCGCGCAAATCACTCGCGATCCGCGGTCTCGATCTGCTCCGGACGCGTCGCCTCGATTGACGGACTGCCTTGCGCGCCGCGCCCTTCGATAAACCCGCGGACGATCACGCGTCGCCCCGCGAGGCCTTGCAAAGCGAGCCCCGCCGCCGCGAAAGTGCGCTCGTTTCGTTTCCGGACCGTAACCGCAAAATCCTCGGACCAATGCCGTCCGAAATTCACGTAGATTGTGGCCCCGCTTATATGCACGGACACCACATTGCCCACGACCAGCGCAAATTGGCCCTTATGCGCCAGCACGGCAGCAGGGGTCTCGGCGTCGATAAGGTCATAATACGGATCCGCCCAGAGGCCAAGCTTGGCCTTGCGGGCGGCATTTTCGTGGGCCAACAGCGCGGCGGCGCAGGCGCGGCTGCCAACTTGGTCGCCGACCCGGGCAAAGCCGTCCGCGATCATTTCGCCCTGCACGAAAAATTCGTCGCCGTCGCGCACCGTGTAGGCATAGGCGACAATGCGGCCGTAACGGTCGGCTGCGGTTTGGGCGCGCCGAAGCACGACCTCGTCGCCGCCGGCGAGCGCATCGAGCGCGTTCTTCGCCGCCATACCGCCGGGCGCGGCATCGGAATCGTGGTTGGATTCTTGCGGCGGCGGCAGCAGCGGCACTTCGATCGCGGCAAGCCGCACCTCGCGTCCGTCGGCCAGCGTGACGGTGCGGCCGTCGCTGACCCGGCCCACCGTGGCGCGCACGATCTCTTCGCCGCCGCAGGGCGGGGTTCTGTCTTGAGCCCTTGCGCTCACGCAGCCGCCCGTCACCGCGAACGCGCCAATAAGCGCTGCTGCCCAAGTCCCCTGCCGACGGCCCATCATCGGCGGCAAGCGAAAGGCTGGAATGCGGCGGCACTGGGGCGATGCCGGACGGGGACGGCGGCGCGTATGCTATAGGGGATCGGTTGGCGGATTGGCATCCGCGATCGAGCAACATTCTCCAACTGGTCCCGTAGCTCAGCCGGATAGAGCAGCGGTTTCCTAAAACGAATTGTGCTCATTGCATGGAGCATCATAGCGCTGCATTTTTGCAATCAATCCAATAACTTATGTTCTTTCATTGTCCCATGGTGCACCATGGATATCCGCCTCCACACAGGTGATTGCGGAGCAAAAACGGGGCAAAAAATTCACGCTGCTATTGATTCAATCGTCGCGTCGCGGCTGAAAAATCGCGCCAAATGCCACGACCGGACAGCGCCGGCTTTCGGTCTTTGCATCGGCAAGAACCAAAAAAATATAATTTGCGATACGCGCACGCCAATCGCCGACTTAACGGCCCAGCCGAGATGGCCGCAGCACTTTGCCCGTTCTTCCACCGCTGCCACAGTTCGGTCTTCTGCGCTGCCGTGAGCCAAATCCGTGATGTCACCAGGGCACACCTCCTCACCTCGCAAGATTAGAAGGTGTTGCGTCGACCGATTGAATCCGCCCCTCCAAAGCGAACTCAAGGCCGACATGGCGGTAACGTGCAGGAACCAATGCGCGGCGCTCTCGGAATAGCGAGCCCAAACCTTGAAATCGTCGCCTTTCATCCACATATGATGCAATAGGGAGAGAGGCACGAAAACTGCGGTTTTCGTTCGCCACCGAGAATGATTGTTTTGCCTATTTCCATATCTTAAGCGTCGCTTCCTTTCGCAATCGCAAGTCCAACGTCCGTTATCCATGTTCGGTCGATCCATGCGGCCGTTATTGGTGATTCAGAGATTTCGACGCGCCGCTGCGATCGAAAGCAAGTTGCCTCGGCCGAACATCAGGTGAGGTTATGGCGATCGAACATGCGCGCGCGCACGCCGTAACAAAGCCATGGGGCGTCGGGGATCTGCGTCCTTGGAGTAACGCGCGTCCTGACCACAATGCGATCGGCGAAATCTGGTATGAGCGACCCGTTAATGGGGCCGCGATCCCCGCGCTCCTGCTCAAGTTGCTGTTCACGAGCCAGCCACTTTCAATCCAGGTCCACCCGAATGATGCGTTTGCGCATGCGATGGGTTTGGCAAACGGCAAAACCGAAGCCTGGTACGTTCTAACTGCCGATCCTGATGCCAAGGTTGCGCTCGGTCTCAGCCGCCGTCTAACACCCCAGCAACTGCGTGAGGCCATCGACGATGGCTCGATCGCCGACCTGATCGTGTGGCACGCGGTGTCGGCAAACGACGTCATTTTCGTGCCGGCCGGAACAATTCACGCGATCGGCGCAGGCCTCGTCATTGCAGAACTCCAGCAGCGGAGTGACGTGACATTCCGTCTGTTCGATCCCGGCAGGCAGCGTGAACTTCACATCGAAAACGCCATCGTGGTGGCCGACGCGGGGCCGGCTGATATTCAGATGCAGCCAATCCAGCTTACCGCCGAACGGCGGGTGCTTGTTTCCAACCCACACTTCGTGTTCGAGCGAATCGATCTCGACGCAAATTCCTCTTGGTATTTGGAAGCGGAACGAGAGACCTGGTTTCTCGTCCTCAGCGGCGGCGCTGTTGCCGGATCGTTCGAGATTGCGACAGGCGAGGCCCTTTTTGCGCAATCCGATCGTATCGACATTCGCGCCGGCGCCGGCGGCATGGTGGGCCTCGTGGCGTATACGGGCGGCGAGCCCGTTCCGCATCTGTTGCAGCGTCTCACGCAGCCGGACTCGATCGATGTCGGGCGGCCAAAGGAGATGCAGGTGCCAACTTCTCTCACTCAAGCGAAGACTGCACTAAGGAACGACCGCGTGGAAACAATCAAATGAAACTCCTTCAGCGTGTAGCCTTCATCGGGAATTATCTTCCGCGCCGTTGTGGGATTGCTACATTTACCCAAGATATTCACCGCGCAGTCTCGACCGCTCGGCCGGATCTGGAGACCTGCGTCATCGCCATGACGGATGCGGACCGCACCTATGACTACCCGCCGGCCGTGCGCTTCGAGATTCACGACGAAACGATCGGCGATTATGTCAAAGCGGCCGAGTTCCTGAATGGCTCAGGGTTCGATGTTGTGTGCCTTCAGCACGAATATGGGATTTTCGGCGGCGAGGCCGGTGGCAATATCCTCGAACTCCTGGCGCGCCTCGAAATGCCGATTGTCACGACACTACACACGGTGCTCGCGAAACCGACAGCCGTCCAGCACGACGTGATGCGTCGAATCATGGAAATCTCGGCAAAAATCGTCGTCATGTCGGAAACGGGCCACGAATTCCTCCGTTCCGTTCATAACGTGCCAACTCGCAAAATTGTGGTCATCCCGCATGGAATACCGGATTTCCCGTTCCTCGAGACGCATCACGCCAAGGCCAAATTCGACTTCACCGGAAAAATGATCATTCTGACCTTCGGTTTGCTGTCTCCAAACAAAGGCATTGAAACCATGCTCGATGCCATGCCGGAAATCATCAAATCCTGCCCGAACGCCGTCTATGTCATTCTTGGCGCCACTCATCCGAAGCTGGTGCGGCAACATGGCGAGGTTTATCGTAACAATCTGACGGCGCGCGTGCACGACCTCGGCATCGAGAGCCATGTCGTCTTTTTCAACCAATTCGTCGATCAGGCCACGCTGCTGGACTTCATATCAATGTGCGACGTCTATACGACCCCCTATCTCAACGAAGCCCAGATGACCTCGGGCACGCTGGCTTACAGTTTCGGATTGGGAAAGGCAGTCGTATCGACCCCCTATTGGCACGCCAAGGAGCTGCTGAGCGACGGCTGTGGCGTCCTGGTTCCTTTTGGTGACGCCAAAGCATTGAGCGTCGAGATCGCCGGTCTGCTGACGAACGACGTCCGCCGGCATTCCATGCGCAAGCGTGCATACGCGGCAAGCCGATCGATGACTTGGGTGCAGACGGCCAAGCGCTATCTTACGATCTTCGAGACCGAGAGCGATAATGCCCGGCCTGGAATATTGCTGCCGATCGATGCGTTCGTCTCACGGAGAAACGCACACGTCATACCGGAAATTCGGATCGGACATTTCCTTTCGCTCTGTGACAGCACCGGCATGCTCCAGCACGCCGTCCATTCCGTACCGGATCGCTCTCATGGCTACTGTACCGACGACAACGCTCGCGCGCTGCTGTTCTCAAGTTTGCTTGCGAACTTTGGCGAAGTGCAATTGCCCAATTCAGTTACCGCACGCTTTGCAGCATTCATCCAGCATGCTTGGAATCCAGACACCCGTCGATTTCGAAATTTCATGAGCTACGACCGCCGATGGCTCGAACAGCAAGGCTCGGAAGATAGTCATGGCAGGACGCTGTGGGCATTGGCCGAATGCGCACGGAACGACATTGATCCATCTCGCCGCAGATGGGCCGAGGCGCTGTTCAAGACCGCGCTCCCCGTCGTCGAAGAATTTTTCTCGCCACGAGCCTGGGCGTTCACGCTCTTGGGGTTAGAAGCCTATTGCACGCTGGCCGGCGGCGATATGCTCGCCAACCGGTTGCGCAGACTTTTGGCCGACAGGTTGATGGCGCTGCTTTCCGTAACGGAAACCAAGGACTGGATTTGGTTTGAAGACCTGCTCGCATACGACAATGCGCGGCTTCCCCAGGCGTTGATCCAGACCGGTCTGACGACCAGCACGCCGCCCTATGTCGAGGCTGGCCTGCGATCGCTGCGTTGGCTCAACTCGCTGCAGACGACGGCATCGGGGTACTTCAGACCGGTCGGAACCAAGAGCTTCGGCAGGCTGCGGCAGAAGCCGGAAGCGTTCGATCAGCAGCCAGTCGAGGCGGCGGCAACAATTTGCGCTTGCCTCGCCGCGTGGCAGGCGGATGACGGCGGGGAGTGGCCGTTAGAGGCGCTACGCGCGTTCGAATGGTTTCTGGGCGAAAACGATCTGCAGACAGCGCTGGCCGATCCGGAAACGGGCGGTTGCTCGGATGGGCTTCATCCGGATCGATCCAATGGAAACAAGGGTGCAGAATCGGTGCTATCGTATCTTCTCAGTCTTGTAGCGATTCGCCGGCTCAAGCGTATGACTGCGATGGACCGAACGAAATCCGCATCCAGGTTCGGGGGCGGCGACGTTGGTCGCACGATCCTACCTCGAACAGTTCCAGGGAGCCTCATTGCCCCAATTCCGATTCATGAATCGCCAGAGCTTATATCTACGCCCGGACCCGGCACGGGTCGTCGTCAGACCCTTCAAGCTGGCAACTGAACCCCGAGGCCTCAATCCTACGGATAAGATACGGGCCAACCATATCGTTGGCAGGGTACTTCGGCTCGATGCCGAAGCTGCCACACAGCAATTGCGCGATGTTCTCGAGAATTTCGAAGGCCGTCACAGGAATCTGATCGATGTCTTCGAGACGCGCGCCGCAGAAATGGAAGGCGCGCTGGAATCGCATGCCGAATTCAATACGACGCAACGCCGACTGATCGGTGCGTATTTTCTCAATGAATATTCATTTGAGGCGTCGGCCTTGTTCAACCCGAGCATCGTGCGGCACCCCGACCAGATCGGCGCGCCTCAAAAAGGCTGTCGCTTCATCTTGAGTCTGCGCGCCGTCGGTGAGGGACATATTTCATCGCTCACGTTCCGGTCCGGCACCATAGCTGCCGACGGCAGCGTCGCTATCGATCCGACTGCGCGTCTCGCGGCAGTCCCGAAGGTCCGCAGCTGCCCGTTTCCGCCGAATGGCGATGGCATCGAAGTGATGTTCTGGGATGACGAAGAGCTGAGCGAACGCGTTATCTTCCCGGTCACCGACGCGCAAGCAAACGGAATCGAAGACGCTCGGTTCGTCGAATTCAATGACGATGGACGAAAGACGTTCTACGCAACCTACACAGCCTATAGCGGTCGGGCGATCCGCTCCGAGCTGCTCGAAACGACAGATTTTCGATCGTTCCGGCTGACCCCACTCGGCGGATCGGCGGCGCACAACAAGGGGATGGCGCTGTTTCCACGGAAAATCGATGGCCGCTATGCGATGATTGGTCGGCAGGACAACGAGAACCTCTATTTGATCTATTCCGATGATCTCTACACATGGGAGGATGGTCAATGCATCCTGCAGCCCGAATATCCTTGGGAATTCGTTCAGATTGGCAATTGTGGCTCGCCCGTCGAGTTGGACGACTGCTGGCTGCTGCTGACGCACGGTGTTGGTCCAGTCAGGAAATATTCGATCGGGGCGGTTCTTTTGGATAAAGAGGATCCGTCAAAGGTTATCGCTCGCTCGCGCGAGCCGCTTGTTCGTCCCCATCCTACCGAGCGCGAAGGTTATGTACCTAACGTTGTGTACACGTGCGGCGCCATGCGTCACGGCGACCAGATCGTCTTGCCTTACGCGGTGTCGGACACATATTCCAACTTCGCGACGATACAGATTGAGGCGCTCATGCAGGCCGTCGCAAGCTGATGATGGCTTTTCACTGTGACTGCTCTTGTCCCGATCGCTATGAAAACGCCTGTGTTGCATCGACCGGTTGAGCCGGCACCCCAAAAGCGGACATTGGGAATGTCGCAAACGCCCCACGATTTACCTTCCGCATAGGCATCCCGTTTGGACCAGCACGCGTGGCCCGCTTCCCTCCTGCTCACGTTTTGACTAAACTCGCCCTCAGCGCGACCGAAGAGGGATCAAAAACAGAGCAACTTTTCCGAACCTTTTTTGGAAAGGCTTGCACCATCAACCTGGTCCCGTAGCTCAGCCGGATAGAGCAGCGGTTTCCTAAACCGAAGGTCGGAAGTTCGAGTCTTCCCGGGACCGCCAAATCGGGGCCATAGAGCCGGCCCCGCCGAGGGCCTTCTTAAGCCGGCCGTCACCGGCTAAAGTCCGTTCACTTTCACCCCGAACATGAATCCATACCCCCCATGAACAAGCCAGTCTCCATCATCGACGAGGCGGGAACGCTCCGCACCGCTGAGGCGGCGCCCGAATTTCTGAACCTGCACGAAATCGTCGCCAAAGCGCGCCAGAATCTCAATCAGAACCATTGGGATTACATCGTCGGCGGCGTCGAGTCTGAAACCACGCTGCGGCGCAACCGCATGGCGCTCGATTCCGTCGCCTTTCGGCCGCGCGTGCTGCGCGACGTGAGCAAGGTCGACGCCTCCACCGAACTGCTCGGACGCAAGTTGCGGCTGCCGATTGTGCTTTGCCCGGTAGGCTCGCTGGAAAGCTTCCACCCCGGCGGCGCCGAACCGGTGGTCAAGGCGGCCGCAGAATTCGGCGTTGCGCATATGCTGAGCTCGGTGTGCGACCCCGGCCTTGAAGGCGTTGCCAAGGCGGCGCCGGACGGCTTCCGCATGTTCCAGCTTTACGTGCGCGGCGACGAGGCTTGGGTCGACGACCATGTCGCGCGCGCGATCGCAAATAACTATCGCGTGTTCTGTCTCACCGTCGACACCGCGCATTATAGCCGCCGCGAGCGCGATATCGCCAAGCGCCATGTCACCGGTGGGCGGCGGCGGGCCACCGGCCGCGAATTCCAGGCTGCGCTCGATTGGCGTACGGTCGAGCGCATCAAAAGCAAGTTCAAGATCCCGCTCGCCATCAAGGGTATTGCCACTGCCGAAGATGCCAAAATCGCGCTCGATCACGGCGTCGAGATCATCTATGTCTCCAATCACGGCGGCCGCCAGCTCGATCACGGCCGCGGCTCGACCGAGGTGCTGCCGGAAGTGGTCGAAGCGGTCGCCGGCCGCGCCGCGATCATCGTTGATGGCGGCTATTATCGCGGCACCGATGTCGTCAAGGCGTTGGCGCTCGGCGCCAATCTGGTCGGGCTCGGCCGCATGCAATGTTATGGCTTGGCCGCTGCGGGGCAGGCCGGCATCGTGCGCATGCTCGAAATCATGGAAGACGAAGTGACGCGGGCGCTCGGGCTGCTTGGCGTCACGCGCTTCGGCAAGCTCGATCGCTCCTATCTGCACGCCGCGGCGCCGGCCAACGCGCCGCACGTCTTCTCGGCCTTCCCGTTGTGGCAGCACGAGCCGTATCGGTATTAAGCTGCACACTCCGCTCGTCCCCGCGGAAGCGGGGACCCAGCGCGTAGCCGGATTCCCACTTTCGCGGGAATGAGCGGTAAGGGCTCTTGCACACTCTCCGGCTGGAATCTCAATTCATGAACCTCCAACTCAGCATCGGCATCACCAACAATCCGCGGACTTGGCCGATCCTCGACGGCACGGTCAGGCCGAACGGCATCGATCTTGTGCCCACGGTGCTGCATCCGTCGGAACTGTTCTGGCGGCAGCTGCATTTCGCCGAATTCGCCGTGTCGGAGATGTCTTGCTCGTCATTCCTGATCGTGACCGGGCAGGGCGACACGCGATTCGTCGGGCTGCCGATCTTCACGACGCGGCGGTTCTTTCACACCAGCATATTGGTGAGCCGCAGATCCGGCATCGAGAAGCCCGCCGATCTCAAGGGCAAGCGCGTCGGTGTGCCCGAATATCAACAGACCGCGGCGCTGTGGGCGCGCGGCGTGTTGCAGCACGAATTCGGCATCGCGCCCAAAGACATGGAATTCTGGATGGAGCGCACGCCGGACCGCAGTCATGGCGGCGCCACCGGCTTCAAGCCGCCGCCCGGCGTTATCGTCAACCAGATTCCCGCCGACAAGAGCATCGGCTCGATGATGCTGGCGGGCGAGCTCGACGCCGTGCTGCACTATCTCTCCGGTCGCAATCTGGTCGATAGGAGCCGGGCCGACCTCGCGCACCATCCCGACTTCAAATATCTGTTCCCCGATCCGATCGCCGAGGGCATCCGCTTCTACCGCAAGACCGGGCTTTTGCCGATCAATCATCAGGCGGTGGTGCGGCGCGACATGTTCGAAAAAGAACCTTGGGTCGTGCTTAATTTGATTGAGGCATTCAACCGCGCCAATGAGATCGCCAACGCCCAACGCGTGGAACATGTCGTCGATCATCTCGCCACCGGGCTTCTCTCCGGGGACGCCAAGACACCGGTTATCCATCACGGCGTCAAAGCCAACCGCAAGGTGATCGAAACCATCGCGCGATATTCGCTGGAACAGGCGCTCACCCCGCGGCTCATCAAAATCGAGGAGCTTTACGCCCCCAGCGCGCTGGAGACATAGCCGCCGAGCGGCCGGCGTAGATTAGGTCACCCGGCCGGCAGGCTTATTTCTGGTGGCCTATTGTGCTTTGCGCCCAGGCCTGCCAAATAGGCGGGTAATCCAGATATCGACACCTATCCGTTAGCCAGTGGTTCGGGCGCCTTGGCCAGCGGGCCATGACCCGCTCGATCGAAAGAGGAGGCCGCGTGCAGGTTCTGGTTCGTGACAACAATGTCGACCAAGCCCTCAAAGTGCTGAAGAAGAAGATGCAGCGCGAGGGTGTCTTCCGCGAGATGAAGCTCCGCGGCCATTATGAAAAGCCCTCCGAGAGAAAAGTTCGCGAACGCGCAGAGGCTATCCGCCGCGCCCGCAAGCTCGCCCGCAAAAAGCTGCAGCGCGAAGGGCTGTTGCCGATGAAGCCGAAAGTGACGCCGGGAACCGCCGGCAGAGGCGGCCCGCCACGCGCGCCGCGCTTCTGATCTCGGCAGGGCACCCGGGTCGCATTCTCGTTAGGTGTCCGATAAGAGCTCCGCAACAGGGCAGGACTACGATGTCATTTAAGTTTCTGGTCGGCCAGGCGGTCGAGTACACGCCACTCGGCGAAAAAAAAGCCGGTCTCTATAAGGTCCTGCGGCAGATGCCGCTGGAGGAGCAGGCGTTCGATTTACGCTACCGTATCAAGAGCGATACCGAAGCCTACGAGCGCAATGTGCTGGAATGCCAGTTGAGCGCCGACGTGGCTGCCGAGAGCGACTATATTACGACCAAGTCTTTGCGCTCGCGAGGTTCGCGCGCTTAGAGCCCTATCGGTTTTTATGGAATCTAAACCAGGCTCTAGCTTTTCGATTGAGCATGATCTTTTCCGAAGGCCGGTATCCACCCCCGGATCGGGGTCCGGGGGTAGGCTTTTTCGGGATCATGCTCTAACGACGCTTTAATGTCGTGCGTCGGAGGCTGCGGTTCCCATTTCCTCCTGCTGCCGATACTCGGCATCGAATTTCATGATCTCGCGCATAAGCTGCTCGACCAAGCTTTGCCTGCTGCTGGCATTCTGGTTGTAAGTCAGTTCCGCCACCGTTTTTGCCACCGCATTGATGACTTCATCGGTATCGAGCGTATCGGGCTCCTCGTCCGAAACGGGATATTCGGCAAAAAAGTTGTCGATCAGTTCGACCATCAGGCAATGCAGGCATGGCCGTTCTTCGTTGTCGTTTTGGTCGTCTGAGCTTTGATGATCCGAGCTTTGATGGTCTGGCATGGCCGTCCTATCCTCCCGATTCAGATGGTAAGGGGCCGGCATTTTTCAATAAGGGTCAAGGGGGTGGCGCCGTCACTCGGCCGCTTGCTTTTTCGGCGGGCCGTCGACGGTGGCGCCGGAGGCGAGCAGCGCTTTGATCTCGTTTTCGGCGAGGCCGGCCTCGCGTAGCACTTCGAGACTGTCCTCACCAAGCCGCGGCTGCAGGCGTTCGGCCGCGGCGGAGGTCTCGCCGAAACGCACCGGCATATCGGTAAAGCGGATTTCGCCTTCGCTCGGGTGCGTCGCCGCTTTGAAGAAAGCCGACGCTTTGAGCTGCGGGTCGTCCAGGAGCGCGTCGAGGCTCGACATGCGCGCCGCGGGAATCTCGAGGTCGTGAAGCAGCGTGAGCCATTCGTCGGTCGTTCTGTCGGCAAGGCAGGCGCCGGCGCGTTCGTAGAGCGCGACGACGTTATGGCTGCGCGCCGCGATGCCGTTGAAGCGCGGATCGTCGCAGACTTCCGGTTCGCCGACCATCGTCCAGAATTTCCGCCAGTGCCGTTCGGTATAGGCCATCATGCACAGATAACCGTCCTTGGTCTTGTACGGCCGCCGCCAAGCGCCCATCACCCGCGTGTAGCCGAGCTTGCCGACCGGCGGCGTGAAGCAGTGGCCGAACAGATGCTCGGCGAGCACGAAGGAAACCATCGATTCGAACATCGGCACTTCGACGAACTGGCCGCGGCCGGTCTTCTCCCGCGCATATAAGGCCGCCGCTACCGCGCCGACGAGCGCCGACGCGGTGGTCTTGTCGGCAAGAATGGTCGGGGCGTAGCGCGGCTCGCCGGCGATTTCCGCCATCAAAGCGGCGACGCCGGACTGACCCTGAATAACGTCGTCATAGGCCGGCTGGCCGCTATACGGCCCGCCGCTGCGATAGCCGTGAATGGCGGCGTAGACGACGCGCGGATGGCGCGCGCCAACGGCTTGGTGGCCGAAGCCGAGCCGTGCGATCTTTTGCGGCCGCATCGAGTGAATGAAAACATCGGCGCCGGCGATCAGCCGCCACAGCGCGTCCGCTGCGGGGCCTTGTTTGAGATCGAGCACCAGCGAGCGCTTGCCGCGATTCAATCCCATGAACAAAGCCGCCATGTCGGGCGAGCGCGCGGGCCCGGTATAGCGCGTGGTGTCGCCGTCCGGGCTCTCGATCTTGATGACGTCGGCGCCCATGTCGGCGAGCGTTTGCGTCGCCAGCGGCCCGGCCACGACGGATGTGAGATCGAGAATGCGGATGCCCGACAGAGGTCCAGTCATTGGCGGCCCGTGCTTTCAGGAAAATTCCGGCATCACCTCGCGGGCGAACAGCCGCATCGATTTTTGCGCCTCGGCAAAATCCAGAGTGCCGAAATTGATCTGCAGCGAAGCATGCTCGAATTTGCCGACCGTGCTTTGGAAGCGCCGGATGATGTTCTTGATCTCGGCGGGCGTACCGATAAAGGCATTGCCGGTCTCGATCTGGCCTTCCAGCGAAAAGCCCTTCATGCGGCCGATCGATTTGTCGTAGCCCTGATAATCCTTCGACGTCGTGCCTTGTGTCCATTCGCCCGCGGATTCGACCAGCGCTTCGAAATAAAGATCGAAGGCGCGGCGCGGAAGGTCGCGGGCGGCGCGGGCGTCCTCGTGGCAGAACATGTGGAAGGCGATCATCACCTCGCCGTCGCCGGGATGCCCGGCCTCGCGCCAGGCGTTGCGATAGAGGTCAAGCAGCGGCTTGAGCGGTCCGATCGGGATCGCCATCAGCGCATGGCCGCAGCGCCCGGCAAATTCGAAGGAGTCCGGCGTTCGCGTCGAGGCGACGTAGAATTTCGGCCGTGGCTTTTGCGTCGGCCGCGGCAGCGACGTGACGTCTTCGAAGGAATGAAATTGCCCCTGATGCGTCGCGTGTTCGGTCGTCAGCAGTAGCGCGATTTGCTCGACTCCTTCGCGGAAACGAGCGACCGATTCGTCCGGCGAAATTTTGAACCGGCGGAATTCATGCGGCAGGAAGGCACGGGCAAAGCCGACGTCGAGCCGGCCCTGCGAGATGGCGTCGAGCATCGCGATCTCGCCGGCGAGCTTTAGCGGATTGTTGAATGCCGGCACCACCGCGCCGGTGATGAGCCGCATCGTCTTGGTGCGCTGCGATGCGGCGGCAAGAAACAAGAGCGGATTCGGGCTATAGCCGCCGTAACGGCGAAAATAGTGCTCCACCGTGCGGGCGTGGCTATAGCCCAACGTTTCGGCCTCTTCCGCGACCGTCAGGCATTGCGCGAAGTAGGCGCCTGCGCTTGTATCCTCGGGCGAAACGCAGGGGAAGAACTGTACGCCGAACTGCATCAAGCGACACTCCGGTAAAGCGAATCGAGGCCGTGCGCGGCGACGATGTCGCTGACCTGCTCGCTGCGCGCGACATGGGCATGCAGCACCGCGCCGATGTCGCGATGCAGTTCCGCGGCGGTGCGTTTTTCCTTGGGCTTGAGCTGTGCGCTGAGATAAGCGCCTTCCTGCTGGTTGACCTCGACCAGGGCTCGTCCGAATGGCTGCTGCATGCGCTGGTAACGCTCTAGTGCTGAATCGAGGTCGTTGTCGGCCCGCAGGCAATCGGCGAGGCAGGCTGCATCGAGCGCGGCCTTGGTAGTGCCGGCGCCGGCATGGGGCCGCGCGACGAAGGCTGCGTCGCCGGCCAGAGCAACCCGTCCAAACACCATCCGTGGCGAAGCGAGATCGTAGATCGGCTGAAAGAACGGCGCGGTCCGCGCAAAGATCTCCGCGATCTGCGGTGCGATCAGCGCTTTGGCGTCGGCTTTCACGCGGGCGATGACGTCGGGCCGGATCAGCGGCGGCGGGATGCCGGCGGCATGATGCCGGCCGCCGGCGTCGGTGCATATGTCGGCCAGCGTGGCGCGATCGGTCGGGCGGTACCAGATGATGTTATAGGCGCGGCGGCCGACGGCTGTATCGTTGTCGCGTCCCGGCACCGCGTAACTGATCAGCTGCTCGCCCTCCGGCAGGCAGAAGGCATAGAGCTCGACCACTTCGCGCCATAAGTCCGGCGGCACGTCGACTTCGTCGAGCACGGCGCGCCATGCGACATAGCCGGCGTAGACCGGCTGCGCGCCCGGCAGGAATTGCGCGCGCACCGTGGAGCGGATGCCGTCGGCGCCGGCCAACAGATCGCCGCGCTCGCTAGAGCCGTCGGCGAAAATCGCGGTCACTCCGTCCGCGTGCTGCTCGATCCGCGTCAGCCTTTTGCCGAATCGGTAGGTCTGCGCCGGCAACGCGTCGAGCAACGCGTGATAGAGCCGCGACCAGCCGCTGAGCGTACGCGCCATCGGCAGCTCGATGACGATCCTGCCATTGCCGTCGAGACAAACACCGCGCGGCGGGGTGATGCCCATCGACTCGTCGAAATCGATGCCGGCGCGTTTGAGAATGGCGATGAGCTGCGGATGCGTGCCGAGCCCGACGCCGCGGCTTGCCAATTCCTCGTCGTTGCGCTCGAACACGGCGGCGTCCCAGCCGATCGAGCGCAACAGCTGCGCGACCATGAGGCCGCCGAGCGAGCCGCCGATGACGAGAGCGCGGGGCATTTATTCTAGCTTCCGCGGTGATTCCTCACGGCAGCGCCCATGCCAATTCGTCGTGGCCGGGCTTGTAATCCATGTTGGTGGCGGCAGGATTGCGGTTGATCAGCGGGCGGCCATACATCGGATTGGTCTGGCTGCGCGTCTCGTGCTCGACGGTGAACAGCGCTTCCTTGGTGTCGAGGTCGATTACGTCCTTGAAGCGGTACTGATAATCGTTGTCCTCGATGGTGATCAGGCCGAGATCGAGCAGCTTCCGATACGGTCGGGAAAAGTTGGTGAGATAGAGCTGCACGTGGTGCCCGTCGTAGGGTCGCTCGGGCGCGTCGGTCTCGCGGAAATAGAAATATTGCTGCTCGCCGACCTGGACTTTCGCCTCTGGTCCGGCGCCGTTCTTTTTCACCTCCGCCGGCGCCTCCAGCACTTCGCGATAGAAGCGGGCGATGCGTTCTGCGGTGCCGGGCCGGACGTCGAAACGCACATAGGGCATGCCGAGCTGGACTCGGCCGAAGCGGACGGGGTCAGGCTCGTGCACGGTAATGCGGTTGCCCCACGGGCACACCGTCTCGACGCCATCGTTGCTTTCGCGGAACTGGAACTTAGTGCCGTCGAGCGCCTTCTTCACCTTGGTCAGCCGCTGCAGCAGCGCCTTGCGATCCGGCATCACCAGGCCGGTGGTGCCGCGCAGCACTTCGGGCCTGCCCGTCGGCAGGTGGAATTGGCTCATGCCGACATTGACCCACATATTGCCGGCGCCGGTGTTGAGGAACGGATCGCGTGTATAACCGAGCCCGGTGACATAGAAATGGGTCGCCTTGTGCTGGTCGTCGATGCAGACATTGACGTGGCCGATACCGACCACGTTGCCGATGTCCTCCGCGGCGCGGTCGTAGATTTTGTCGAGCATGGTGATATTCCTTCCCTGCCCGATATTAGGCGCGGCAGGGTGCGCGCTCAACTGCCGTCTGCGCGGTTGAGCGAGAACAGCCAAGGAGATCGGACATGACGCAAAAAACCCCTGTCGTCACCGCCTTTGAACGTCGCGGCCAACCGGTGGCTTCCCGCCGGAAATTTCTCGTCCGCATGGGTATCGCGATCGGACTGTGGCTGTTTCTGACCATCGCGGGCATGGCAATCGGGATTGCCGGCTATGCGTTTTTCGAGGGCATGTCGTTCGTCGATGCATTCGTGAACGCGGCGATGATTCTATCCGGCATGGGTCCGCTGGGCGAACTGAAAACCACCGGCGGCAAGGTCTTTGCCGGCTTGTATGCGATCTTCTCCGGCCTGATCATGATCATTGCAACCGGTTTCGTGCTGGCGCCGATATTCCACCGCGTATTGCATCGCTTTCACGTCGAGACTACGAAAGATTGAGCCGGTTTCGTCGATAGAAATAGCGAGTGGTTGCGGGGCGGTGTCGAGCTTTTGGGGCAAATTTCAGCTGGCTGCGCGGGATGAGGCCGGCACGCGGACGAGCGACGTCGATTATCGGCTGCTCGTGCCGTTGGCTCTAAACGTGGCGATCATCCAGGCGGTCTATGCCATCGTGCGGGTGACGACGTCCTATCGCGCGATCGAGCTCAAACTGCCGGTGATCTGGATCGGCATCATCTCCGCCACGTTTGCGATGCTGCCTATTATCTTTGCCGTGCAGGTGGGCCGGTACCTGGATCGCGGCAAGGATGCGCAAGCGGTTTGGATCGGCGCGAGCTTGCTCGTCGTCGCGTGCGCCGGGTTTCGTTTCGCCGCCGGCTCGTTGCCGATGCTCCTTGTGCTGACGGCGCTGCTTGGCATTTCGCATATCCTGATCATGGCAAGCCAGCAGATGCTGTGCGTCCGATGCACTGGGCCGCGCGGCCGCGATGCCGCTTTCGGCAATTACGTCATTGCCAGCGCGGTCGGGCAGGGGGTCGGCCCCTATCTGATCGGCTGGGCCGGGGGATCGGCGACGCTGCCGCCGACCGACCGCCTGTTTGCAATCGGTCTGGTCGTTTCTTTAGGCTCGCTGGCGACTGCCGCATTCATCCGGCCGGCGCCCGACCACCTGACGCGCCAGAAGAGCAAGGCTGTCGTGCCGCTGCGTGCGTTATTGCGCCAGCGCGGGCTGATGGCGTATCTCGTCGCCAGCGTCATCACCATGGCGGCGCAGGATCTGGTCACGATCTATCTGCCGCTGCTCGGCGCCGAGAAGAATATCAATGTGCGCGACATCGGCAGCCTGCTGACGGTTCGCTCCGTCGCCGCGTTGCTCTCGCGCATGGGCTATGTGCGGATCATCGCGCTGGTCGGGCGACGTCCACTGACGCTTGCGAGCATGGTGGGATCCGCAATCGGCTTTGCCTGTCTCGCCTTGCCGGTCAAGCTTTCCGTGCTGTTCGCGGCGATGACGCTGACCGGCGCTGCGCTCGGCATCGCGACGACATTGAGCCTTACCAATGTCGTCGACCTCGCCGCTCCGGCAGCGATGGGCACCGTGATGTCGCTGCGCAACACCGGGAACCGGATCGGCCAGATGGCGATGCCGTTCGCCGCGAGCCTGATTGCCGCCGCCACGGGGGTCGGCGGCATTTTCGCGATCATCGCGCTCAGCCTCGTCGCATCCGGCGCCGCCGTGCATTTCAGCGGTGAAGAACGCTGACGCCGGCGCGCCCTACCAGTGCCGGCGCCAGCCGTAATAGCCGCGGTGCCGCCAATAGGGTCCAGGACCGTAATAGCGGTACGGGTAAGGGCCGTAATAGGGCGGCGGCGGGTAGGGCTGTGGGTACACCGGAGGCGGCGGCGGATAGCCCGGCGGATAGGGACGCGGGGGGCCGGGCGGCCGCTGGCCAAGGCTCGTTGCGATCACGTAGCCGTTCTGTCCCTGAAACGTCACCTGACACCATCCGACGCTGCAACCGCTGACATTAACCGGCGCGCCGGCCGGAATCGTGGTCATGATGACGTAGTTCGTTCCTGGTCCCTGCCGCAGATTGACGTTGGTGTTGACGGCAGCTGGCGGCGGTTCACCGGCAGGTGGCGGGCCGCCGGATTGCGGCGGTGGGCCGGGTGGCGCTGCGGGTAGAGGCGTTCCGGGTGGAGGCGCGCCGGGCGGTGGTGCACCGGGCGGCGGCGGACCCGGCTGATCCGGCGCGGATTGGGCAGTGGTGGGCGGCGGTGGCGCCGGCGGCGGAGTAGACTGCGCCGGGACCGGTTGAATCGGGGGTGGGGG